>OLFV01001337.1_pt1 | contig 24232 bp, 16 predicted proteins | sample 1605551 | NCBI WGS metagenome assembly OLFV01 (sample SAMEA3888922, study PRJEB22519) | human gut metagenome | biome: human gut; feature: human-associated habitat; material: faeces | place: Denmark | collected 2011 | reverse complement strand
ATACAGACCAAAATAGAGCATAGAATCATTTAAATTAATTTTGAACACCTACTTATAACATTTATTTATAGCATTATTTTTTGCAAATTTCAAAAATAATGTTACCTTTGCATTAGACAAACAGACTGACGGCCCCCCTTTCGACAGTAGTTGGCAGGATACCGTCAGTTTTTTTTGCCGTTTAAACAAACAAAATTAATAAATATCTAAATCGATCATTTTACAATGGACAACAACAACAATCAGCAGAAACAGCCCCAGCAGGCAAGTCTTTCGTTCACAAACCCTGCAGTGGCTCTTGGCGAATACGCCAACCTGGTAGTAATCACTCACTCTCCCAGCGAGGTAGTGTTCGACTTCGTGCGCACCCTTCCCGGTCTGGAGCATCCCGCAGTGTGCAGCCGCGTGGTAATGACTCCCGAGAACGCTAAGCGTCTCATGCTCTCTCTTCAGGAGAACATCAAAGGCTATGAGCAGACTTTCGGCCCTATCCAGTTCGCCGAGGATAAGATTCAGCAGCCCGCAGGTGGCCGCACAATCGCTCCCTTCGGCGACGGCACAACCAAGGGCGAGGCTTAAAAAAGAAACGAAAGCTCCTAAAGGCTATTTAAAACAGCATCAACGCAAGCCGGTAAGGTCTTTGTTGTAGCAACGATAGCCGCTATTATAAAAATAGGAGATTAAGATAAGGCCCACTACCAAACCTCTTTCGGCTTGGTGGTGGGCCTTTTGGTTAATGCTGTCTACAAAACAACCTTGTCTATATGAACCAAACAGTCCTCCTTCTAATGGCGTGTCTTGCGCTATCTGCTCAATCAACAGCTCTAGCAACATCTCAAACAACATTTCAAACATCATCTCAAGCAACATCTCAAACATCAGCTCCAGAAAATATGCCTCACATGCATCTGGTGCAGCATGTTGCCCCTGCTCCTGTGACGCGCCCTGTTTCATGTTCCCCAAAGGCGGATACCGCAGAGCGTCTTGTGTCGTCTGTTTACAGATATGAAAGCGAATCGCAGAACACGAACGATAATTTCTCTTACACCTACACCTACGCTCCAAACGGTTTGCCCTTGTCGGTCGTAGGGACCAACGGATCAAAGACGGAATATGAGTTTGAGCTCAACGCCCAAGGTTTTTGGACCAAGCGCGTTGTCTATAATGTCACTAATGAAAAGCGCACGCCTACCGAGCAGACCGTCCGCACATACGATGAGCTGAACCGTTTAACATCAGAAACCGAATATAAGAACAACTCTGCCAACTCAAATCTCGTGTTGAGTTCAAAGAGCACCTTCGCTTACGACAATGGCCCCGAGGGCTATCGCAGCTCTTATTGTCTGTATGACGTCTCTGGTTCCGAGATATCAAAATCGCAGACGTTGTGGCTCAAAGCCAAGGGGTGCTATGTGGCCAACCGATGGAATTATCCAGACAACAGAACGGAGATAAAGGTCGACAACGGGCAGAACACCTGTACCTTTTTTTCTTACTCGTCGCCCGAAGCCACAGCGATAGATTATTATACCACGACAACATATAGCCTGCTCTTTGACGGCCATTATGTCGAGACCGCATGCATAAAGACCCAATATGCTGGCGAAGGCAACGTGTCGAAGTGGGGCTCGATGACCGATGTGCAGCTTGATCCGTTGACGAACGACGTTACGTTAAAGCCTTATTCTGTCGTTTATGTAGGCGAAACGGCAGAGCTCACACCCAAGGCATGGCGTGTGTGCTCGCTCAACGAGTATCTGCAGCTGCCTGTGACCGAAGCCAACGGCAACCGCCATTCTGCCTGTTATGATGCTGAGACCAACCTCCCCACCCAGACCTACACCTGCTCGTGGGTCGGCCACGGCATAGCCAAGGAGCGACACAGCGCTGCTGACGGTTCAACCACCACAACATACAGGCGTTACGATGCCGACGGAAAAAGTGAGGGAGAGGTCTGCTTCTGTTCCGACGGCAGCTTCACCGTTGCCGACAAAAACCGTAGGGAGAGTTTGCAAGACTTCAAGGACAGCGCCGTCTACATCGGTCTCTATGACTCTGCCGGCTGCTTACAGAAGCAGCTGAAATGTAAGGGCAGCGTGTCTGATGCTTCTTTTAACAGCTTTGTTCCGACGTTTGTCATGAAAAGTGGCGACTCATGGGTTGCTGCAGCCAATCTCTCTTTCACCTACCGCAATGGCACATATCTCGACATCACGACCGATGCCCTTGGACGCGCCGCTGTCTGTCGCAGCCGACTTGTTCAGGAAGGCGAGTCATCGGTTTCTTATGTCTCGCGTCGCGAGTATAGCTATTTGGAAAACGGAAATGTGCGCGAAGTGGAATATCGTTATAAAGATCCGCATGACGAGACCACAGAATATGCAGCCTGCTATGCTGAAAAAGAGAAGACCGGAAACGGTTTGAACGTTGTGTTCTACGAAGACGAAACGTTTACAGCGATGACGCAAAAAACTGTCTACGACATCGCTGCCCACAGCATAACCCACAGCCGTTGGCACGATGCGGGATGGGTGGTAGATAACATTGAGGCGTTGACAGAAGCCCATTTCGACGGCGACATCTACGTCTACACGACATGTGAAAAAGACATGAACGGCACCATTGTTCCTAAGGGTAGATGTGAGAAGATGTTGTTTGGTCCCGAATGTTGGGTTCGCGAATATGCGTGGGATGCCGCCACGTCTCGGTTTGTTGGTCTCACAGGCCGTTCGCTCCGTTCCGCCTCGCCCCGCGAGTTTTCATACATCGAGCCCGTGCCGTTTGAAGACAGCTATGACGGTTTCCGTTCATTGTCCGTCAGCCCCACTGTTGTGTGCGGTTCGGGCGACAGCACCCTCGACATCAGTTTTGAGTGGGACAGCGACAACAACAGTTGGCTAATGTCGAAGGAAGGCTACAGCGTGTCTGACGACGGCCTTACCTGCCGCTATTTTTATGAGGAAGACGGTGTTCATCAAGAGGTCGAATATGTGCGTCGCGCCGATGGCCGCCTTGTGTCATACAGCAGCAGCCTTTCGTTTCCCTTCTTGGAAATGGTAAACAAGCAGACCTACACCTACGACAGCGAGGGGCGTGTCACCATGCTTGTGAAAACAAACAAACGGAGAAACTTTGACAGCACCGCAACTTATGGTTACATCTACGACAAGGTTGAGGCGAGCGCCGTAGATGACATCTCTGCCGACCTTGTTGCCAGACTTAAGGTCAAAGGCCGCACGTTCAGCCTTAGCGGTGCCGATCTCTCGCTCTATGACCCGTCAGGCCGTCTTGTTATGCACGGCCGCGGCTCCCTCACGGCACCTTCTGCCGGTCTCTATCTGCTCAAGTCGGAGGGCAAGACCGTGAAGGTTGTTGTGAAATGATTTTGAGTCTCGTTTCTGAGGCAAGGGCTCTCAAGGCGTGTTAAGCTCCCATGGCTTCACACGCCCCTTCCGCTTCACTCGCTTCGCTTTCTTGCCATAAAGAATTGTCGTCCGGCCATGAAGAAGAGTGCGACGCCGCAAGCGTTTTCGAGCGCCACCATCCAGAACGCGGCACCATAGCCCCAATGTTCTGCCACCACGCCGCCCAGCAGACAGCCAATGCCGAAGCCCAGGTCCCAGCCTGTTAGAATGCTCGAGTTGGCTGTGCCGCGCTGGTCATGGCGTGCCACCGCCACAAACATGTTGAGGAAAGCAGGATAAAGATGGCCGTTGCCCAGACCGATGAGTGCTGCCGACAGATAGTAGGCCACGGGATGGGGCACTGCCACGAACAAGATGAAGCCGATGAGCGACAGACACATGCCCTCCATGGCGTTTTGTGTCAGTCGGCCGTCGCGTAGCGCCTTGCGTCCTTGCAGGCGCGAGAGGAACAGGCCGCAGGATAGAATGGCGAAATAGGTGCCTGTGCCGCCCGTAATGCCCAGTGCTTCCTTGCTGTAGATGGCGAGATAGTTGCTGAGCACGCCCCAGCAGAAGCCAAACATGGCAATGTTTATAGCCAGCAGCCACGCGCGTGTCAGGAAGAAGCGGTCGAGCGACAGCTTGTCTTTGTTTTTTATGATCTCCTTTTCCGGCAGTCTCAGTGTGCCTGCAATGACCACGGAAGAGCCAGCCACCGCGAGGGCAATCCAGAAGAGCACCATGTAGCTGCCCACCGCATCGTGCAGCCATATTCCCACCGACGGGGCTATGGCCATGGCAAAATTGTTGCTCAACCCATACAGCCCTATGCCCTCGTTCCTTCGCGAGGCGGGCAGCACGTCAATGGCGCATGTGCTGTTGGCCACCGTCACCGCCCCGAAGGGTGCGCCGTGGAGCGTTCGGCAGATGGCAAACATGAGAATTGTGCCTGCTGCGATGTAGCCTGCAAAGCACACAAAGAAAGCGGTGAGACACACCATGAGCACCTTCTTGCGTGCAAAGCTGTCGACCACATAGCCGCAGAACGGACGCACCAGAAGAGCTGCCACGGTGTAGCCGCTCAGCACAATGCCTATCGTGTCTTTGGTTGCGCCAAACTGCTCGCTGAGATACAGTGGCAGCAGCGGCGTGAGCAGGTAGAAGGCGAAATAGAGCAGAAAGTTGGTGGTCATCACCTTTATGTAATCGGCGTTCCATAGCCGTTCGGACGGTCTTTCTTTGGCTTGTGTCATGTTATCTTGAATTTTTTGTTTCCTTTTGTTGTTTTCCTTTGCAGATGCAAAGTTACAACTTTTAAGTTGGTGCTCAAACAAAAGTACAATAAAAGAACAGAATGTCCGTTATTTATTGAGATGTAATTTTTTTTAGAACAGAAAAACCATAACGCAATGAACACAGACCGCCAGGGCATATACGATGCCCGACAATTGGGCAAGCCTAAATTTGTGGTGCTCGGCATACAGCACCTGTTTGCCATGTTTGGAGCCACCATCCTCGTTCCTCTCATCACCGGACTCGATGTGAGCGCCACGTTGCTCTTCGCCGGCATAGGCACCCTCATCTTCCACCTCGTCTCAAAAATGAAGGTTCCTGCCTTCCTTGGCTCCAGCTTCGCCTTCTTGGGAGGCTACGCCTCGGTCAAGCAGCTGTGTGTGGCGCAAGGTCTCACCGACGAGATGGCGCTCAACTATGCCTGTCTGGGTGTTGCTGCCGCCTCGGTGCTCTATTTTGTCATGGCCTTTCTCCTCAAGATGTTTGGCACCGACAAGGTCATGCGTTTCTTCCCGCCCGTGGTCACGGGCCCCATGGTCATAGCCATTGGTCTCACGCTGTCGGGCTCTGCCATCAGCAACTGTCAGCAAAACTGGCTCCTCGCCATCACAGCCATAGCCATCGTCATCGGCTCTTCCATCTGGGGACGTGGCATCATAAAGATTGTTCCCATCTTGCTTGGCGTGCTCGGCTCCTACGTCTTGGCGGCAGCCATGGGCGAGGTCGACTTCTCAAAGCTTGGTGAGGCAGCATGGATAGGCTTGCCTTTAAACATGGCGCGCACCTCCTTTGCTGTGCTTAAAGACCCCAACTTTGACCTTGTCCTCACATCCGTCATTGCCATCTTCCCAATAGCTTTCGCGACCATCATGGAGCATATCGGCGACATGTGCGCCATACAGAGCACCGTGGGCAAAAATTTCATTAAGGACCCTGGCTTGCACCGCACGCTCTCTGGCGACGGTCTGGCGACGCTGCTCGCTTCGGTCTTCGGCGCTCCTGCCAACACCACCTATGGCGAGAACACAGGCGTGCTCAACCTCACCCGCGTGTTTGACCCTGCGGTCATCCGCCTGGCTGCTTGCTTCGCCATCTTGCTCAGCTTCTGTCCCAAGTTTGCGTGTCTTATCGCCCTGATGCCGGCAGCAACCATCGGAGGTGTGAGTCTCATTCTCTACGGCATGATCTCTGCCGTCGGTGTGAGAAACCTTGTCGAGACCTCTGTCGATTTCTCTTCATCGCGCAACGTGTTTGTGGCTGCTCTCATCCTGGTGGTGTCCATCGGCGTGCAGTATGGCACCGACGGTGGCGTGCAGATTGGCCCCGTCACCTTTTCCGGTCTTGCCCTCGCCGCTCTCGTGGGCATATTCCTCAACGCCATCCTTCCCGACCAGCTCGGCATGAAGGTAAAGAGCTTCAACGGCAAGGACAAGCCGCATCTGAAGCGATGAGGTAGGGATGTGAATTCATAACTTCTCAATAGAGAGATGATGTAACTTAAAAAATAAGAGATGTTATGCCATCTCTCTATTGAGGTTTGTCATTTAAAATTTTTATGACATCATCAAAATCTTTTATTATTTCTGTAAGTTTAGGATTGCTTTTTTGTTCAATAATAGCAGCGTAGTTTTTTATTCCGTCAGCTTCCAATTCTATCGTATTGAAATTTTTGCAAATTCAATTTTTGTTTGCTCTTCCCATTCTCTTTTTTTATTTATAGCGTTACGAAATGCTTCAATCAGTTCTTCACGCGTTTTTCCTTTGATTTTTTCCATGTTGTACAATTTATATGTTTGTTAGACAACAAATTAGCTCCTTAACAATAATTCGTTATTGAATGCAAATTTACGAATAAAACATTACATTTATTCATTATTCTCTAAAATTTTTTGCTTCGCATGTTTTTATATGTTCTTTCATGTGGAGTTATTTTCTTCCTGCCCCTCTCTACAGCAGCTGTGCCTTGATGCCCAATGACAGACCGAAGAGGTCCCAGAAGCCCATGCTTCCGGTGTGGACGAGGTGCATGACGTAGATGTCGTTGGTGCTCAGCTCGTAGAAGAAGCTGAGGCTCTTGATATATTTGCGGCGGTTGTTGGGCACGGCCTTTGTGAAGCGCTCGCCCACAAACACGTTCGGACGCAAGCGGGTGGAGAAAGGATAATAGCCGCTCTCATATTTTGTTGGCTGCTTGGTCCAGAAATCGTGGCCGAACACCGTGTTCAGGTAGATGCCACATTGCAGCGGCTCAATGCTCCATCCGTTGCTTATGAAGATCGACCACGGAATGTAGTTTTGCTTCACCGTCATTGTGATCTTGGCGTTGTGACTGTCATATTTTGGCACAAACCCAAAGAGCAGCTGCGTCTCCCACTGTCGGCGACGGCCATAATCCCAGCCAATGCCCACCGACACCAGGCCCATGTTACCGCAAAACTGCATGACGTGCTGCGTCGGTATGAGCGAGTTCCATTGCTTGCGGTAGCGGTGAATGCGCCGGTCGTATCGGCTTATCGTGTTTGTGGTGTCTGTCTGCGATGTGTTTATGTCTGTCTCGTCTTGTTGCAAGAAACAGGCTGCTTCAGCCGAGGTCGCGTAGAACCAGGCCGCCATGACGAGCAGCAGCGTGGCGAGCGCGGGTTTAAAAGTCGATAATCTCATAGCTGTAGTTTTCGTGGGTTATGGTGAAAATGTAATAATGTCGCTTCGGGGCGTTGCACACCTCATAGTAGATGGGGCCATCGTCAAAAAACCGGTGTTGCTCCATCTGGTGTCCGTGTCCGTAAAGGCAGAACAAGAGTTTTGGATACATCTTGGTGTAAAAGTTGAACGCCTTGGCCACGTTGTTGTTAAACTGCTCCGAGTAGGGTGGTGCGTGCATGCACAGCACCGTTCTGTCGAAGCGTTCGCCGTCTTTTGTTGTTTCTTGCTCCATGAAGTCGAGGTTTGGCACGGGCCGCGAGTAGTCATATTCTATGGCGTTGGTGTTAAGACACACAAACTTGACGCCTCCGGCAATGAAACTGAAGTCGGGGTCGCCAAAGATCACCTCATAGCTCTGGTTTCCCGTGCCCAGACAGTCGTGGTTGCCGAGCAGCGTCACGAACGGCACGCTGAGACCCTTCAGCAGGTCACGGCTCCACTCAAACTCGCGCGTGCCGCCAAAGTCGGTTATGTCGCCTCCGTGTACCACAAAGTCGATGCTGTCCTTTCGTCTGTTTATGTCTCTTATCTCGGCCTTCGTTTCATCGAACCATTGGTGCGTGTCGCTGATGAAGGCAAAGCGAATGGTGTCCTTGTCAAGCGTGGCTTTTTCTATCAGTGCCGCCTGCTTGGCGTTCATGCCTTTCTCGCCTTTCACCCTCACATCGTAAGGATGCACGTCGAACACTTTGTCGCATGCCGAGAGCAGCACGGCCATTACGGTTGCCGCCACCATTGTGGCTGTGTGTCGTGTTGTTGTCATCTGCTTTTATGGTTTTTATGTTCTTGTTGTGTTGCTTTGCTCATAGCTCTACTGTTGTTTTGTAAGCGCTCTTTTGTAAACTTTGTTACAAATTTATCGAAAAAATCGAAATCAAAGAATGTTCTTTTCTTAAAAAAAGCAATCATACGAATTTATGAATATTAATGGTTACAAATGGACCATTTTCGTTAAAAGATCACGGAAAAAACATTGGTCTCAGTTTTGCATATTTATGCATTTTTCGGGCCTTTTTTAGAGCCGTTTTAAAAGAGCCCAACTTACGATTTGAAAGTGCCCATTTGACGTCCTCAAAGAGGCTCTTTGACGAGCTCATTAAGGCCCTTTGACAGCCCCAAAGAGCCTCTTTGACAAGGTCATCCTGTTTTTAAGAGTTGTTAACAAAAACAATAAGTTAAACCCTACTTTATTTTGAAAACAGAAAGCAAAATACATGTTTCTGCTTACAACCACTGTTTTGGATATTTATACGTTTCGTCTCTTGTTTTTGCATATTTATTCATTTTGTTCGCTTGTTTTGAACTTTGTTTTCCTTCATAATTTCTCCTCACAAGCTTTAGACAAAAACGTCGCCGCGCTCCACTTTGTCGCTAGCCAGAACGTTGCCGCGCTTGCTAGAACGTCGCCGAAGGCGGCGAACATCTATAACCGCTGGTGAAGAGAGCGAAGCGAACGTAACCTGCGGTTTCACAGCAATATAATAAAAACGTCCTCGAAGAGGGCGAACATAAGCAAGCTGTGCCATTATTATTTATGTTCGCCCTCTTCGAGGACGATTTTACCATTATTCATGGGACCGCAGGCTTCGCTGCCTGCGGCAGCTCAACCAGCGGTTATGGATGTTCGCCCTCTTCGAGGACGTTCTGGCAAGCAACAAAGTTGAGCGCGGCGACGCTTGCCAGAGGTAATAATCGTTTGAAATGTGTACATTATGCACTTGCGTAAGTTCCGTAAAAGACATGCGAAGCATGAGTTAAAATTTTGTCAGCATTGTTTAATTTCCCGTCAGCAAAGTTTAAAAATTTTGGCTTTTCGTGCAACAATGTCATCTGGCTTTGACAATGTTGACAACCAGAAGGTTATGCCTTGTGCGTAAAACAGCTGTGGCACGGGTGTTGCATTATGTTGAGTGAAAGCCGAAGCCAAAAGGGCCGAAGGGAAGAGCGAGAGCTTGGAACCGAAGAGCAGACGAAAAGCCCGGAAGCGAAGAGCGAGAGCTTGGAACCGAAGACCTGAACGGTGGACCTTTCAAAAAACAGATAATTAATTAAAGAAAAACAAATAGAAGTCCCGAGGGAGGCGCAAGCCGAACAGAGGATGAGAAAAATAGAAATTAGGAGGTTTTTATTATGTTGTTAGCTCGTAGAAACAATAATCAGAATTGGTTGAACAATTGGTTTGATGACGATTTCTTTGATACGGCTTTGATGCCTCGCATGAACGCCACAGCTCCTGCTGTAAACGTTAAGGAGACAGCCGATGACTATACGATGGAAGTGGCTGTGCCTGGTCTTAAGAAAGAGTGGGTACGCGTAAACATCGACAATGAGGGCAACCTCAAACTGGCTATCGAGAACAAGTTTGAGCACAAGGAAGAGAAGAAAGACGACAAGAACGGTGATGAGAAGCATGTCCACTATCTGCGTCGCGAGTTCTCTTACAGCAATTACGAGCAGACCTACGTTCTGCCCGATGACGTCGACCGCAACAAGATAAGCGCCAAGGTTGCTGACGGTGTGCTCACCGTGGTCATTCCTAAAGAGGTCAAGGAAGAGCAGAAGACCTTGAAGAACATTGAGGTCAAATAATGACAATTGGTTATAAAGCTTATTGGTTATAAGGCTTAAAAAAATAAAGGCAAACTCAAGAACCGTGAGGTTCAGCGAGTTTGCCTTTTTTTATTTACTGAACTTTTGCATTTATAATTTGGAAATCAGCCCCATCATTTATTCCCGTTTTTCAAGATATAGAAGTTAAACTCCAGACCTCCTGTCGGGCGGTTATGTACGCTTATCTTTCCGCCATGCAGGAGCACGGCGTTCTTGACGATTGCCAGTCCGAGCCCCGTTCCGCCCATCTTTCTGCTGCGTCCCTTGTCCACGCGATAGAACCTCTCGAAGATGCGCGGCAGATGCTCGGCAGGCACGCCCACACCGTTGTCGCTGAAAGAGAAGTGCCACTCGTCGCCCACCTCCTCGGCCGTGAGGTTTATCGTCGTTCCGTCGCCGGCATAGGCAATGGCGTTGTCGGTGAGGTTACGGAACACGCTGTAGAGCAAGCTCTGGTTCCCCTTCACCACCAGATGCTCCGGCAGCTGGTTCACGAACGCCATGTGCTTGGCTTCGAGCTGTAGGGCCGTGTCTTTCTCTATGCCCTCCACCATCGTGGCTATGTCGACATCGGCAAAATCTCTTTCCGTCGGTGCATCGTCCAGACGGTTCAGGGTCGAGATGTCGTGCAGCAGCGCCGTGAGCCGTTGAGCTTGGGCGAAGCTGCGTCTCAAGAACTGCTCCTTGGTGTCTTCCTTTATGTTGGGGTTGTCGAGAATGGTCTCCAGATAGCCTTGAATGCTTGCCACCGGTGTCTTCAGCTCGTGTGCGATGTTTTGTGTGAGCTGACGTTTCAGCACGTCTTGCTCCTGGCGTGTGGTCTGCAGACGCTTATATATCTTGACGATCTTCTCTGCAATCTCACCCAGCTCGTCGTCGGGGAAGGCGATGAGGTCTTCCGTGTCGAGCGACTCGCCGTGGTCGGCCCGTGTTGCAAACGTGCGCAGCTTCGTGATGTTGTCGCCCAAACGGTTTGTGAAGCGATAGAGAATGATGACGAGCACCAGCATGGCAGAGAGCGCGAACCAGATGTAGTGTTGGTCGGCTTTGAGCGATTCTGACAGGTTGTTGTCATAAGGCAAGGCGCTGCGTATGATGAGGCCGTTGGCGTTGAACCGTGTGGCGGAGTAGAAGAAATAGTCGTTCAGCGTGGTGCTGTTACGCTCCACCGTTGAGCCGGTGCCTGTTGTCACCGCCTTCTTGACCTCAGGCCGTGACAGGTGGTTGGGCAGCTGCGAGTAGTCTTTCAGGCGGCTGTCGTAGATCACCTTTCCTTGTCTGTTGATAAGGGTCACACGCAGTTCGGGCATGGCATGTGTTGCCACATAGCGGTCGAGCTCCTCCTCCGATGGCATTGGGCGCTCTTGCAGCCAGTCTTCCATGCGGGCGTTATAGTCTTGCAGGCGAATGTTGAGCGAGTCGATCTTATATTGTTTCTCGCGGCTTTGCTGAAACACGATGAAGGCGGCAGCAAAGAGCACGAACACGGAGAGCACGCTCAGGTACAGCTTGTTGCCAACGCTTATGGTGAAAGGTTTTATGGGCATATATTAAGTGAAGAGTGAAGAGTGAAGAGTGAAGAGTGAAGAGTGAAGAATGAAGAGTGAAGAATTCTATAGCTTAAACTTTTGAGAAAATGAACTTTTAAAGTTCATTATTTCATGCGTCAAAATAGTAGCCGAAGCCGAGGCGGGTGACGATACATTTGGCGAACGGTCCGATCTTTTTTCTCAAACGTGTAATGTTCACGTCCACCGTGCGGTCGAGCACCAGCACGTCCTTGGGCCACACGCGGTCTATGAGCTCCTGGCGTGAGAACACGCGGCCACGCTCCTCGAGCAGGAGGTGGAGCAGCTCAAACTCGGTCTTGGTGAACGGCACGTCCGTGCCTTCAATCGTCACGGTCTTCTTGTCGAGGTTCATCTCTATGCCTTGATAGCGCAGCACGTTGGTCTGTGTGGTTGCGGGGTCGGCTGTGCGGCGGATGACGGCTCTCACGCGCACCAGCACCTCACGGATGGAGAACGGCTTCGAGATGTAGTCGTCAGCTCCCAGGCTGAAGCCCGTCAGCGTGTCGTTCTCTGTGTCGCGTGCCGTGAGGAAGATGATGGGTATGGCAGCTGTGGCAGGGTTGTCCTTAAGCTTTCGCGCCATGGCGAAGCCCGACATGCCGCCCATCATCACGTCGAGCAGCATGAGGTTGAACGAGCCGATGTCGAGGGTCAGAGCCTCTTCAGCCGATGCGGCTGTTTCGACCTCGTAACCTTCGGTCTCAAGGTTAAACTTCAGAATTTCGAGCAGGTCTTGCTCGTCGTCCACTACCAGAATCTTATATCTCTGTTCCATATCCTTGTCCTTTTTTTGTTCGGTGATGAGTTTTGTTGTTGTCGTGATCTGATGAATCACGATGCAAAGTTACGCCCTTGCCTGTTCACATCTGTTGCAATGATGTTACAATGCGGTTACATCTGCTTGCGTGGTCTTTTCAAATGTCTTGCAAACGGGTTTTGTTCGCCTTTCTCGTGTAGGGTTTTCATTTGCTTCTCTTGTAATAGTGGGCAAAGTTGTTGAACGGCGCCGTCACCACCTCATAGCTGCTTGCCTCATACACGTTGCCGTAGGGGTCGTAGGCGCGTACGGTGAGATGGCTGTTGCGGCGTTTCGGTTCATAATAGAAGAGGTGGTTCATGATGAGATAGCCGTTGCTCTTGCTCACGAAGCGGAAGGGCATGGCCTTGCAATATTTGTGGTGGTAGCCCGCGGCAAAGGCGTCTTGCCCCCTGCTGCTTATGCGGAACATGGGGTGCTCAATGCTGTCTTCTATGACCGTGACGTTCCATCTTGAGTCGGCGTTGAACACGTTAGCCACCAGCATGTTGGTGGAGCGTGGCAGGTTCCAGTCGTTGGCATACGACTCGCCGTTGAAGTTGGTGTCGGCGCGGAAGAGCGTCATCTGTCGTCTGGCGGGCCAGAAGGTGCCTTTATAGTAGCAGTCGGTTATGGTAGCTTCGCCGAAGGTGTAGACATAATAGCCGTTGGGTGTGCCGCAGATGTTGATGTTCGACTGCCAGATGTTGCCACAGGCGGCAGCATGACAGTGTTCCATGATGTCGTGGCCCTCGAAAGAGATCTCGTGGTTTATGGCAAAATGGGTGTGTCCGCAGAACAGCTCGTAGCCGCCCTTGAAGCGGCGCAGCAGGGCGAGGAGCTGAGAGAGGCGCGATGACGAGTAGTGGCCCACCTCCGATGCGATGTTCAGCGGGTGCGCTTTCTCGTTGGGCGTTGTGCCGAAGGTGAATGGAATGTGGTAGCAGAGCACCACCTTCTTGTGGCGAGGTGTGAAGGCGAGGTCGCGGCGCAGCCATTGCATCTGCCGGTTGGTGAGCTCGCCCGGCGACCAGTAGGCTTTGCTTTTTGTAAACTGCACGTTGTTGAGGCACACATAGTGTTCGTCGCCACGGTCGAACGAATAGTCGGTGGGTCCCCAGCTCTGTTCCCATTTCCTGCGGTAGAGGGCGTTGCCGTCCTGGTCGTGGTTGCCTATGACGGAGAACAGGCGCATGCGTGAGCTGCCGAGCGCCGCGCGTATCTGCCGTTCGAGCGTGGCGTTGTAGCCGCCATAATATTGCACGTCATCGCCCATGCTCAGACCGTAGACGGGCATGTCCTTGGGCCATTGCTCTATGGTGTGGCGTATGTCTGTCATCGTCTCGTCGGTGAAGCGTGCCACATCGCTTTTCTCGATGGGGTTGTCGTCGGCGCTTGTGTAGAACGGGTTCATGGCGTTTGTGACCTGCGGGTCGCCAATGACGATCATCCTGTAGGAGTGCTCCTTGCCGTGGGGCAGACGCTTCAGGCGGAAGTCATACTGTTTGCGCTTTCTTGTTATGGGCAGGTAGAAGCAGGCGGTGTAGTCGGAGTCGGAGTGTACAGGCACCTCGCAGTAGTTGGGCACGGTGTAGAACACAAACTTTGCGTTCTTGTCGCGTCTGAAGGTGTAATGTCCGGTCGAGTCGGTGCGCATTATCCTGATGCCGTCGCTCACCACCACGCCCACGGCGGCGCTGCCGTCGCTGAAGGTCAGCGTGCCGCCAATAGAGTCGGGGATGTTTCTGAGCGAGTCGAGTCGGCGTGCCTCAAGCCATGCTCCCGCCTTGCCCGTGACCTTTCCCAGCACGCGCTGCATGGCCGCCGGGTCTATGGTTGCCTCGTCAGCGGGCTTCACAGCCTTGTGCTGCGGCATGGCGAGCATGGTTAGCAGCCCGAGGGCAAGGATAACCGACAATATGATGATGTTGTTGCGTTTCATCGTGTAAGGTTTACTTAATGTTCTGAGTTTCTGTTAGCCATTTGTGTCATCTCATTTCCCAATCGTCAATGGTTCCTGTCTTCGAGGAGAAACTTATGCCTATGCATCGCATGGGGCGCGGGTCGGCCAGGTAAGGTCGGCCGTAACCTTTGGCTTCTATCTGCTGCAGAGCTTCCTTGGCCGTGCCGTCGAGCTTGAACTCAAATATGTAGATGTGTGTTTTTGTTTCTATTATGCAGTCGGCGCGGCCCTCGCTCTGCTGCTTCTCCGTGAGCACAAGATAGGTGCTGATGATGCGGAACAGCAGGTAGAAGGTATAGTGGAAAAAGCGCTCGCGCTCCGGCTCGTTTTCCTTGCGCCGCATGGTGTAGGGAATGCTTGCAAAAAAGGCCGTAAGCTGTCGCTTCAGCGCGTTCATGTCGTCGGCGGCCAGCGTGCGAACAAGCTGGGCCATCTCCGAGAGCACAGGAACCTTTGGCTGAAGATAGTTGTTGGCTATGGCCGTGGCGAAGCCGCGCTTTACCTCGTTGTTGGGCAGGTCAAGCATGAAGGTGCCTGTAAGGGGGTCGTAGGCCTTTATTGTGAGGTAGCCGCTCTGGTAAATCATGGGTAGGGGGCGTTCGGCATCGGCCTTGTAGTCTATAAAGTCGGCCACGTCATAATACTTGCCTGTAAGATCGTTAAGGTTCTCGTGTGTGTGGTTGAGCAGGCGTATAAGATATGTAGGTGTGCCCGAAGCAAACCAGAAGTCGCGCAGCTCGCCCTTGCTGAAGGCGTTAAGCACGCTGAACGGGTTGTAGATGTCTGTGAGGCGCTGCCCGAAATGGTAGCCGTCATACTGTAGCCTGAGCTTTTCCCTCATCTCCTGCGGAGACACGCCCTGCTCAGCGGCCATATTGTCCATAACATCATGAAACACCTCCTCCATCTCGTCCTTGGTTATGCCGCACAGGGCCTCGAAGCGTCTGTCCATGCTTATGTCGGCAGGCTGGTTGAAGCCGCTGAACACGCTTACCTGCGAGAATTTCGTCACGCCTGTAAGCAGCACAAACTGAAGGTGTGCGTCGGCTGCCTTGAACGTGGAGTAGAATCCTTTAAGGATGTTGCGGTTATACTCCTCTATCAGAATGTCCTCGCCGTTGGTGCCTTTCGTGCGGTAGCCGGTGTCAAGCACGTCGAGCAGCGGCTTGTCATACTCGTCTATGAGCACCACGCTGCGCTTGCCTGTGGTGTTGTGTATGTGCTCAAGCACATGGGCGAAGCGGTCGCCAACGCCTTGGCCGGTTACAGGCACAACGCCATAGTGCTCCTCCCATTCTGACACATAGGCCATGAGCTTGTTGCGGAGAGCCTGTCCGTCGGTAAAGTCGGTGCTGTTGAAATCAATATGGAACACAGGATACGTCTCCCAGTTTTTCTCCAACTTTTCTATGGCAAGGCCTTTGAAAAGTTCCTTTTCCCCTTTGAAATAATACTCGAGCGTAGATACCAACAAACTCTTGCCGAACCGCCGCGGGCGACTCAGAAAATAAATTTTGCCTTCATCTAACAGCTTGTGAATCAGGGCTGTCTTGTCCACATACACATAACCGCCATTTATTATGGACTTAAAATCTTGTATTCCTACTGGATATTTCATACTGTGCTGTTCTGCAAGCTTTTTTTGCAGCTTTTGCAAATATAACCATTTATAATTTAAAGGGCAACTTTTCTCGCAAAAATTGTTGCTGTATGAAAAATAAACTGTCACAACCTTCCTTTCTTATTTATCCAAAAGTCTTGGATAAAAAAAAGACCTTGGCCGCGCTTGCGGTCAAGGCCTCTGTCTACTATGGCTTGTTCGTTTTTTTTCGTTTACAGCATCTTTTTCAGCAGATGCTTTTTTGCATAAGCTTTTTTCATTTTCAGCAGATGCTTTTTTCCGCAGATGCTCTTTCGTCTTACAGCGGATACTCGTCAAAGGCGTAGAGCACGGTTGAGAGGTAACGCTCGCCTGTGTCGGGGAGAATGGCTACGATGGTCTTGCCCTCGTTCTCGGGACGCTTTGCCAGCTCGGCAGCAGCAAAGGCGGCAGCACCTGAAGAGATGCCGACGAGCAGACCCTCCTCGCGTGCCAACTCGCGGCCTGTGCGTATGGCATCGTCGTTGTCGATGTCGAGCACCTCGTCAATGACAGATGCGTCGTAGGTCTTGGGCACAAAGCCGGCGCCGATGCCCTGGATCTTGTGGGGACCGCTCTTGCCGCCGTTCAGCACGGGCGAGGTGGCGGGCTCCACAGCCACAACCTTGATGTTGGGGTTATACTCCTTCAAGCGTTTGCCGATGCCCGAGATGGTGCCTCCTGTGCCAACACCAGCCACGATGATGTCGATCTTGCCGTCGGTCTGCTCCCAGATTTCACGGCCTGTGGTCTCGTAGTGGCGACGGGGGTTGGCGGCGTTCTCAAACTGTTGCAGGATGACAGAGCCGGGGATAGAATCGCGCAGCTCCTCGGCAGCCTTTATTGCTCCTGGCATGCCGTCCTTGCCCGGTGTGAGCTTCACCGTTGCGCCGTAGGCCTTCACGAGGTTGCGACGCTCCACGCTCATGGTCTCGGGCATGGTGAGGATGAGCTTGTAGCCCTTCACCGCCGACACCAAAGCCAAGCCCACGCCTGTGTTGCCGCTCGTCGGCTCGATGATGGTTGCGCCGGGCTTAAGGATGCCTTTCGCTTCGGCATCCTCAATCATGGCGAGTGCCACGCGGTCTTTCACGCTTCCGCCGGGGTTGAAATATTCCACCTTTGCGATGACAGGCGTTTTCAGGCCCTTAAGTGTAGAAAACTTCCCAAGTTCGAGAAGAGGAGTGTTGCCCACAAGATCAGTGAGCTTCTTTGCTATCTTAGTCATAATATGGTCGTTTTGTTATTGTTAAATTTTGTCGAATGCCTGCTTGAGGTCATCCAGAATGTCGTCTATGTGCTCGGTGCCGATGCTCAGACGAATGGTCGAGGGCGTGATGTGCTGCTGTGCCAGCTCCTCAGCACTCATCTGCGAGTGGGTGGTGGTGTAGGGGTGAATGACGAGGCTCTTCACGTCGGCAACGTTGGCAAGGAGAGAGAAGATCTGAAGCGAGTCGATAAACTTCCATGCTGCCTCCTGGCCGCCTTTTATCTCGAAGGTGAAGATGCTTCCGCCGCCGTTGGGGAAATATTTCTGGTAGAGGGCATGGTCGGGATGTGAGGGCAGAGACGGGTGGTTGACCTTCTCCACCTTTGGGTTGTTGGCCAAGAACTCGACCACCTTCAGGGCGTTAGAGACATGGCGCTCCACACGCAGCGAGAGGGTCTCAAGGCCCTGGAGCAAGATCCAGGCATTGAGGGGTGAGATGGTGGCGCCTGTGTCGCGAAGGATGACGGCGCGTATGCGGGTCACGAAGGCTGCCTTTCCTGCCACGTCGGCAAACACGGCACCGTGATAAGAGGGGTCGGGCTTGGCAAGAGAGGGATATTTGTCGGCGTTGGCTTTCCAGTCGAAGGTGCCGCCGTCAACGATCACGCCGCCTAAGCTTGAGCCGTGGCCTCCGATAAACTTTGTTGCTGAGTGTACCACCACGTCGGCTCCGTGCTCTATCGGGCGGATGAGGAACGGTGTGCCGAAGGTGTTGTCGACGATGAACGGAATGTTGTGCTTGTGGGCAACGGCTGCCACAGCCTCAAGGTTGGTGACATCAGAGTTGGGGTTGCCGAAGGTCTCGGCATATACCACCTTGGTGTTGGGCTGTATGGCTGCCTCCAGGGCTTCGAGGTCGTTCACGTTGACGATGGTGTTGGTGACGCCCTGTGTGGCGAGCGTGTGGGTTATGAGGTTGAAAGAGCCTCCATAGAGGTTGTCGGCAGCAACGATGTGGTCGCCAGCCTGAACGATGTTCTGAAGAGCGTAGGTCACGGCGGCGGCACCCGAAGCAACGGCCAGACCTGCCACACCTCCCTCAAGGGCTGCAACGCGGTCTTCAAACACGCCCTGTGTAGAGTTGGTCAGACGACCGTAGATGTTGCCGGCATCGCGCAAGCCGAAGCGGTCGGCAGCGTGCTGTGAGTTGCGGAACACATAAGAGGTGGTCTGGTAAATTGGCACCGCGCGTGCATCGGTAGCGAGATCGGGGTTCTCTTGTCCTACATGCAGCTGGAGTGTCTCGAAGTGAAGTTTCTTGTTGCTCATAAACGTTTTCCTTTCTTTTTGTGTGCCTCTGCCGTTGTTTGCTCTTGACCTGCATGTGAGCGTTTGCTCTTGAACAGCTTGTGGATGTTCGGTCTTGCAACTCCCCACAGAAGCATATTGTTAATATTCTTGTTTTGTTTCTTTTTTACGATTGCAAAGTTACGCCCTTTTTCCCACATACCAAATAGCACAAATGGGGCATTCGACATACCACGTTTGTGGTATTTGAGGGGAAAACAGGGACTTTTGCCTTAATATACCTTATTTATATAGCGTTTTTTTGCGCTTCGCGCGGCTTTGAACATCAATATTCTGCGCGAAGCGCGTATTAATGATAATTAATGGGTCATTAATGGAAATTAATGTTCAAACACCGCGCGAAGCGCGACGTAAATATTATTTATGTTTAAGAAAGTTCTGATGTCATAACAAAAAAGCAAGCTTTCTTTGTTTTGTCTTCAATTTAGAGTACCTTTAAATATGGTACGCTGCATCTCAACAAAACAAAAAAGCAAGCTTTTTTTGTTTTGTCTTCGATTTGCAGTACCTTTGCACGCGGATATGAAAAAACTCACGATATTTTTACTCTTAATGTGTTTCTGTGCCACATCACAAGCACAGACGAGCCGTCGCGTGATAGAGAAGACGGCAAACGAGGCAATAAGCCAGATTGCGCTTACGGGCCACACACCAAAGGACGAGCTGATAGACAAGCTGGCGGCAGATGCCGACGTGAGCATAGACATGCTCAGCCGAATGGGAGCCCCCGACGACGCACGGCAGGCAAAAGCCTGTGTGCGGCTGATCGATGACATAACAGCCTACAGCTTGACAGCCAACGGCCAGCGTTATGTGAACCTGGTGCGCAACGGACTGAAGAAGGCCATCGACCGCAGCGACAGCCCAGAGGCGCGTCTTCACTATCTTGACCAGCTGAAAAAGGTGGCTAAGCCTGCCGACGCGCAACACATTGCCATGTATCTCTCTGACCCCGACATGGCGGCGGCAGCCTTTGATGTGCTTAAAGACATGCCGGGCATTGATGCGCAGCTTAACGACCTGCTCAAAAGAGAGACAGCTGACGGCAAGACCGCAGCAGCTGGCAGCAAGGAGGCAAATGGCGAAGCAGAGGCCAACCTGCAAAAGGTCATAAAGGCGCGTGAGGGCCATGCAGTAGAGGCTCCCAAGGCCAAGGCGCTTCCCAAGCCGTCGGCCCTGCCGTTCTGGACGGTGAGTCTGGACAAGGCGGTGGACCTCATGCGTGCAGAGCGCGACGCCGCAGCCGATGAGCTGATGCTCAACGAACCGGCTGCCGTGGCCATGGCGCGTCTGCTCGACATGGCTGCAAAGAAAGAGACGGGCGCTGCACGCGACGCTTTGCTCGCGCGTTATGTGACCATGGCAGAGGCGTGTGGTGCCACCGACGGCGAGCGCTACCTGCTGTTGCGTGCCGCTGACGAGCTGGAGCCAAGCGACCTGCTGCGACAGAAGATCATCGTGGCGCTCGGTGCCACACACACCGTTCAGGCTTTGGCTTACATCAGGCAATATTATGACAAGAAATCGCTTTACGATGCCGTCGGCGCTGCCACACACGACATCGTTGCCAATGCCCCTCAGGTCAACGGCGGGCGCCACGTCTACAACATGCTGCAAGCTTCGAAGCAATCGCTCATACACCATTATGACGAGCAGGGCGTAGGCACAGCCATTGACGATGTGCTCGACGCCATTGACCATTGTGGCACGGCGGGAGGCTATAACCTTGCAAGCGCTCCAACGAAGATGGGAGCAAGAGGCTATTGGAACATGTATGACGAGCTGAAAAACTTTGATCTCACCTTCGACTGGCTTGCCGAAGGCACGCTGACCGTCTACATTCACTCCATGCCCGTGCTCACCCTTCACCACAAGCTCGGCGCCCGGCTTGCAGGCGATGCACAATGGCATCCGTTTGCCGGCGACGGCAAGAGTTTTCCGACAGGCGATGAGGCTGCATGGTGCACAGCCAACATAAGCGTTACCGACAACAAGGTCACGGTGACGGTCAACGGCCGCGACATCTTCCTTAATACGCCCCTCGTGAGCGACCGGCAAGGACAGCAGCCCAACACCTCTGGCACCATCAGGTTTCTTGCCGATGAGAATGGAGCTACCGTAAGGCAAATGTGCATAAGACGAAGATAACATTTCTTACGGGCTGTTTCTTACAGACATCTTTTACATCTTTTACAAGCTTTTTTTTACAAGCGACCTTTAACGGGTGACGAGCAGACGAACAATTGGTCTTTGCTCGTCACCCGTTTTTTTGCTCCTTTTTATCTTATCTTTATTCTCTACTTTTTTGTTTTCTGACATCTGTTCCACTTGTGCTTGTGTGCGCCCACATAACTTCGCATGCTGTTGAATAACAATGCCTTATGGCGTTTCCTTTTTTGTGAATTTGAGAAAATATCTGTTAAAATATAGTAATATTTTGGGGCGGGGGGGAATTTTTCTCAATTACAAAAAATAATTCTAATTTTGCGATCAACAACTAGGTTGAATTCTCACATATAATGAGATAAAAAACATAATAGCTGATAGTGATGGCCCTTCTAAAGAGGGTAAAATGAATTGAGGAACATATTGGATTTGATGTAATTGAATTGGATATGTTTTTCCTTCTAACTGTGAATTTATCTAACATAAGACAAAAAACTATGTACAAGAAAAACTTAAAGTTTTTGGTTATGTCTAAAGACATGGCCAAATCGTTGGTTGCTGCTGCATTGATGGTAGCATTCTCAACCCCTGTTGCAGCCAACACGGCAACAGGCTCTCGCTCTGCATCAGGAGCTTTCTCAAAACAAGCCGATGGCATCGTCATGCCAACGGGTGCTGACGGCTCTAATGGCTCTAACGCTTCAGGAGGCCTTGTTGGCCTCGAGTTTTTGAAGGGTAAGACAGAGGACGAAATTAAGAATGCTGCTGTGACGCCTGGCTCTGAACTTAATGATAACAAGCCGGATGAGGTGTTCTTCCTCTACAACGTGAAGACGGGTAAGTTTCTTAACGCGGGAGGATATTGGGGTACACACGTCTCTTTGAAAGACTATCCTCTCTCGCTGTGGGCGGAAAAACACGACTATAAATTTTCCACTGGTTTCTTAAGTACCAACACCAAAACACTGATTGATTTTATACAAAACTTGGAAACTGGTCAGGATAAATATTTAGGATGGGCGAATGGCAAAACAGATCACGATAAAGGAGTCTTCATTGACCGAATCCAAGATGAGACAACCCACTGTGGTTGGGTCTTTGTGCCTCTGGGCGATAATCAAAACACATATGAAATATATACATACGCAACCCAAACTCCTTCTTCTAAAAGCATAAAATATTATCTTTGTGCAAATGGAGATGTCACAGACCAAGATATAAACTGTGGAGCATTTAGTGATGATGATATTCAGAGTCGTCACATTGAAGAAGACTACAAAAAATGGCGTGTGCTGTCAATGCAGCAGATTTATGACCTTTTAACGAAACAATCATCAGATTACATGACAAGCGCGTTGGACCTGTCTTATAGGCTTGATTGTCCTGGCTTCTCACGAGGCGATAAGGATATAACCGTATGGAATGTAAGAAATTTTGCCACAGGAACAAATGGTGGATGGCGTTTTGGCTTGGAGAAATTGCATAACACACACAAAAAGCTAACAGGGTCTGGTGAGTTGGATAATTATGACGTCACCGACCTGAAATCTTCTTATATCTTTGATGAACGTGAATATAAAAACCAAAAAGAGGATTATGAGCGTCATTTAGGCAAATATTTCTGTGTTGATGCCAAGAACCTGCGTGGCGTGATTTATCAGGATGTGAAGATTAAAGCCCCCGGTTCTTACATCATAGAGTGTAAGGGCTATTCTACCACAAAAAAGGCGAAGATTTTTGCCACTTGGCTCGACAAAGAAGGTAAAGAGGATAAGGCCTCTTTGCACCAAAATGTCCTCAACCAGGTGTCTTACATGCCGAAGACAGAGCAAGTTTTGTTGCACGTCAGCGAGCAGAACATGGACTATGCTGGAAAGAACTTCTATGGCCAGCGCAAGTATATCAACACCGTGCTCGTGCAGGTGCCTGATACAAAACCGTCAGATGGCAATTATGGAACAATACGTTTCGGATTGGTTATTGGCGACGACAAAAACGACAAGGATTTGAAAGATGCAGATAACGAGTGGACGGTGTTTGACGACTTCCGTTTGCTCTACGCCAGCGATGATAAAAGTGCCGACCTTATTCTTGACGAGGACCGCGCCGATCTTTCTTATCTCAAAGATTGCGATATCACCTATAAGAACAGGGTGTTGCACCTTAACAAGACGTTCACAAAAGACAAGTGGAACTCGTTCGTGCTGCCCGTTAGCCTTAAGCGCGACCAGTTCCGTCAGGCTTTCGGTGCCAACGCGCGCCTCGCTAAGCTATCGGGGCTCACAAGCAGCGAGATACAATTCAAGACGGTAGACATGGATAAAAACGACAACGCCGAGGTGTTGTCGGCTTATACTCCCTACATCATTTTCCCGACAAAGATACCCGACACGGACAAAACAAAGGTTTCGCCTGCTTATAAGGCTAAGCTCACATATATAAAGCCAAACGGTGAAAGCGAAACGCAAGAAGTTGTTATCAAGGCAAACCATTACGACATCCCAAATGTCACGTTTGAAACAGACGCCGCAAACAAAAACGACCTGACATTCATGGACACCGACACATGGACCACGAAGAAGATGCTTAGCGTGACAGGTGATGGCACCATGGAGGCTCATGGCACCTTCGCTCGCACCTTTGGCACGGAAGCCACGCAGAATGTCACAGATGAAAAAGCTGATGATTATGGCGTTTACAATTTCAACAATAACTACGATATAATCGGTAATCGTGACAACCTAATAGGTAGCTATTTCTTCGATAATGGCAACCTCTACTGCTCAAAAAAGCGTGTGCGCGGTCTTCGCGGCTTCAGCTGCTGGTTTAAGCCTGTTGCCAGCTCGGTGTCTATTAAGCTGAACCTCTACATCGACGGCGTGGCCAACGGCACAACAGGCATCGACGACGTGGCTTTCGGCGATGAAGAGCCCACAGGCAAGGCAGCAAAGGGCATCTACAACATGAACGGTCAGCTCGTGAGCAACGGATCCGACACCACCAACCTGCCAGCCGGCATGTATATCGTGAACGGAAAGAAATGTGTGGTGAGATAAGTTTTTCAAAACAAAAATTATATAAAGACACAAAGCGATGAAAAAGACATATATCAAACCGCAGCTTTGGGTGATGGCTACGGCTACAAACGAGCTTCTTTACACATCATGGGGCACTTACCCTACCAACGGTGACGAGCCCGGAAAAGATGATCGTGGAAAAATTATCTATGATGATGAAAATTTCAAAGAAGAAGGAGAAAATAACCCTTGGGACACCAGCAACTGGTAAGTCCGAAGGTTAATCTTCGCCAAAGCTTGCTTTCATAACGAGGGCAACCGATTGACGCACCAAAGACTTGTTTGGAAAAACAAAAACACAACAATACAAGTTTAGGAAACAATAACAACACAAATCGCCGCATGACACCTGCGAAAGTAGGTTCATGCGGCGATTGTTTGGTATGCTCGGCATGAGCTTATTCTAATGGGTGTAAGTCCCTAACAAGCCCT
>OLFV01001336.1_pt1 | contig 24233 bp, 22 predicted proteins | sample 1605551 | NCBI WGS metagenome assembly OLFV01 (sample SAMEA3888922, study PRJEB22519) | human gut metagenome | biome: human gut; feature: human-associated habitat; material: faeces | place: Denmark | collected 2011 | reverse complement strand
CCGGGTACGCAGCCATCGCAGCGGACGACCGGGCCGATGTGCGCGCGGCGTTTACCGTGGCCGTGACGGGCCTGCGGCAGCTGGCCGCGGCCTACCCCGGCCACGTTGCGGAGGACACCGGCCGCGTCCCCGCGCAGGAGACCGAACCCACGGCAGCGCAGCGGCCGGGCGCTGCCCCGGCGCTGTCCCCGGAAGCGGACAGCAGAGAAAAAAGGAGACATGAGTATGGAAAACATCCGCATGAACCTGCGCCTGTTTGACGCAAACACGCAGGTGACCACCCAGCAGAGCCTGACCGAGGAGATGAAAACGTTCTACTCGGACTACCTCATCGACGCGGCCGAGCCCGAGCTCGTGCACGACCAGTTCGCGCAGAAGCACCCCATCCCCGCAAACGGCGGCAAGACGATCCAGTTCCGCCGCTTCGCCCCGCTCGGCAAGGCGCTGACCGCCCTGACCGAGGGCGTGACCCCCGACGGTCAGAGCCTGAGCATGACCACCGTCGAGGCGGCCGTGCGCCAGTACGGTGGCTACATCCAGATGAGCGACCTGCTGCTGCTGACCGCCATCGACAACAACCTCACCATGGCCACGAAGCTGCTCGGCGCACAGGCCGGCCGCACGCTCGACACGATCACCCGCGAGGTGCTCGTCGGCGGCGACAACGTGCAGTACGCCGACGAGTCCGTGTCCGCCCGCTACCTGCTGCAGGGCGGCAATGCCAGCGCCGCCGACAACAACTACCTGACCGTCGACTGCATCCGCCGCGCCGTGCGCGCGCTCAAAAACGCCAACTGCCGCCGCATCGACGGCGCGTTCCCGGTCATCATCCACCCCGACGTGGCCTATGACCTCATGAACGACCCGAAGTGGCTGGCACCGCACCAGTACGTCGACACCGAGCACATGTACGAGGGCGAGATCGGCAAGATCGAGGGCTGCCGCTTCGTCGAGAGCACGGAGGCGAAGATCTTCCACGCCGAGGATCTGGCCGGCGACAGCCGCACCCTGCTCACGAACGGCGCAGTGAGCGGCAAGACCACCTTCTCGTTCGACGGCGGCACGGTCAAGTCCGGCGCGCTCGTCGGCCGTCAGGTGCTCGTCGGCAACGCGTGCGTGACCGTCACGGCCAACACCGCGAACTCCATGACCGTCGACGCCGCCGTCACGGCCGAGGACAACGCCATCATCTACCCCGGTGAGGCCGGCGCGCAGGGCCGCGACGTGTACGTCACGCTCGTGCTCGGCGCCGACGGCTACGGCACGACCGAGATCACCGGCGGCGGCCTCGAGCACATCGTCAAGCAGCTCGGCTCCGCCGGCACGGGTGACCCGCTCAACCAGCGCGCGAGCGTCGGCTGGAAGGCCACGAAGGTCGCCGTGCGTCTCGACGACAGCGCCATCCGCCGCATCGAGACCTGCAGCACCTACACCGAGTAAAAAACCACCCCGTGCCTCCCGCCCGCGCGGCGGGAGGCACCCATGCACACAAGGAGGAATATACTATGGCAACCAGAAAAAAGACCGACCGCGCCGCCGCTGAGGCCTGGCTGAGCGAACCCGTGACCGTGCGTCTGTTCCGCGACAACGGCAGCTACAAGGAGGACAAGGTCGTGACCGTCAACGGCGAGACCGTGCGCATCCCGCGTGGCGAGGACGTGACCATCCCGCGCCGCTTCGCGCTCGTGCTCGCGCAGGGCGAGGCGCAGGACGCGCGCACCGGCGCGCTCATCGAGCGCGAGACCGCCCGCTTTGCCGCCGAGAGCGGCGCGCTGGGGCTCTGACCATGGCGACGCTTCAGCAGGCGCTCAAGCGCATCGACACGATCTGCCCCAACGCATGGGACGACGCGGCAAAGCTGCTGTGGCTCAACGAATGTGAGAGCATGATCCAGACGCGCATCCTCGGCATCGCGCCGGGCGAATGTGTGACCTACGACGCGAACTCCGACCGCAGCACCGTGCTGCTCGTGCCCGCACCGTTTGACCGGCTGTACGTGTACTACGTCATCGCCATGTGCGACTACGCCGCGCACGAGACGGCGCACTACGCCGACAGCATGGCGCTGTTCAACGCGGCGCTCGACGAATACGCCAAGTGGTACCAGCGCACGAACGGCGCTGCGGCTTCCGTGCCCGGTGTCGCATCGCAGATCGCCGCCAACACTGCCGCCCGCCACTCGCACGCGAACAAGCGCGTGCTCGACGGCATCACGGCCGCAAAGACCGCCGCGTGGGACGCCAAGGCGGGTACGGCGGCGGCCACGCAGTCCGCGGCTGGTCTGATGTCCGCTGCCGACAAGGCCAAGCTCGACGGCATCGAGCGCGGCGCCAACAAGACCACCGTGCCCACAGCACTGAAAAATCCCAACGCGCTGACGATCAAAATCGGCGGCACGACCGTCACCTACGACGGCAGCGCCGCGAAAACCGTCACGATCGCCGACGGAAGCGAGGTGGCCTACTGATGGCGAAGAAGCTCTACGAAGAGGCCTCCGTGCAGGCCATCGTGGACGCCATCCGCGCGAAAAACGGCGGCACGGAAACGTACAAGATCGCGCAGATGGGGGGCGCGGTGCGCGCCATACCCAGCAAGGACAATATCGTCCATGCGGATATCCCGGACTACATCAAGACAGCGGCGCTGGAGGTGGCCAAAAAGGTGCAGGCCGTGCGCACGAGCGAAAGCATCGTCTTTATCGCGGCCTCGGACGCGCACCAGCTTGACACCAGCGCGGACATCGTGAACGGCAACAAGCACGCCGGCATGGCGATGAAGGCGCTCACGTATATCCTGCCGGGCATCGACTTTGCCTGCTATCTGGGCGACTACACGGCCGGCAGCGCAACGACCACGCTGGCCGAGGGGCGGCAGCACTTCGCGGAGATCAACGCGGATATCGACGAGGCGTTCGCCGGTATCCCGCAACTGCGAACGCTGGGCAACCACGACAGCTTGCAGTACAGCAAGGCGCAGAATGGCAGCGTGCTGCCGGCGGCGGAGCTGTACGGCCTGTGCGGCGCTTACAACACCGGCGCGGCCATGGGCAGCACAACTGAGGGCTACTGCTATCGGGACTTTGAGAGCAAAAAGCTGCGGGTCATCTGCCTGAACACCGCCGAGGGTATGGAAAAGGAGTATGTCAGCGATGCGCAAAAGCTGTGGTTTGCGAACACGCTGAAAGCCGTGGGCGCAAAGAGCGGATGGAATGTGCTGATCCTGTCCCACCATCCGCTGGACTGGGGCGGCGTGTGTGTCCTGTCGAATATCGTCAAGGCGTATGTGGGCGGCAGCAGCATCACCGTCAGCAGCGGCAACACAATAAACTTTTCCGGTAGCAACAGCGCGACGATCCTCGCGGCCATCCACGGCCATGTGCATTGCTTCAAGGCCGCGAAGCTCAACGCTATCGCAAGCGGCACCGGCACGGAGTACAACATCTGGCGCGTGGCTACGCCGAATATGTGCTTCGCAAGAAACAACGAATACGGCACAAACGGCAACACGGAATACTACGGTATCGAGTTCGGCGAAACGACCACCTACAACAAGACGGCCAACAGCGCCAAGGACACGGCATTTGTCGTCAACGTCATCAATCCAAGCCAGCAGAAGATCTACAGCTACTGCTACGGCGCGGGCTATGACCGCGAGATCTTCACCGGCATCCAGACCGTGGCCGTGACGGGCGTATCGCTCAACGCTGCCTCCGGCGAACTGACCATCGGCGGGCAGACCACGCTGACGGCGACCGTGAAACCCGCAGACGCGAGCAACAAGACGGTGACGTGGGCAAGCTCCGCGCCTTCTGTGGCCAGCGTGGTCAACGGTGTTGTCACAGCGCTTGCGCCGGGCAGCGCCAAAATCACGGTAAAAACCGCAGACGGCGGCTTTACGGCAGAGTATGCGCTGACGGTCAAAGCCGCGACGTCCGACCTGCTGGCTTCCTATGGTTATGCGGACAATACCCGACTTTCCACCGGCAGCGGCAGCGAGAAAGCCGCCGCAGGCTATGTGACCATCGGGCACACGGCGGCGATCCCGATTGACAAGACCAGATACCCCAATGGCGCGACCATCCGCGTGACCGGCGCGGTGAACTGTCTGGGCAATAACTGGTCCGGCACCGACAACGGCGGCGACAGCGCGTTCGTGTTGTATACGACTGGCGGAACGCAGTTTTCGAACGCGAGCTACATTGAGGCCAAGACCACGACGGCGGGGGCGTTTACGATCGACGCGGACAAGACCGGCTTTACGCTGGACATCGCGTCGCTGTCGGCGCCGCATTATCTCAAATTCTGCGTCAAGGGCGTCGGCGCAAATCTTACGGCGACGCTGACACCAAAATGAAGGGGGTAACAGCAGATGGAGATCATCGAAGCATTTGCGGCGAAAAACAAGTGCTATCAGATTGGTACGCCGCTTAAACCGCGCGGCATCATGCTGCACAGCATCGGCACGCCGCAGCCGAGCGCGGCCGCGCTGGCGCGGTACTTTGACCAGTACCAGCCGGGCGGCCAGTCGGTCTGCGTGCACGCATTTGCGCAGGCGGACGGCACGGTGTACCAGACACTGCCGTGGGAGATGCGCGGCTGGCACTGCGGCGGCGCGGCAAATAATACCCATATCGGCATCGAAATGACGGAACCGGGCGCGGGCATGGCCTACGCCGAGGCCGCGGCGCAGATCACGGGCACATACCGCACGGCCGTGGCGCTGTTTGCGCGGCTGTGCGGGGTTTACGGGCTGGACCCGCTGGCCGACGGTGTCATCATCGGCCACGCGGAGGGGCACCGGCGCGGCGTGGCCAGCAACCACGCCGACCCGGAATATCTGTGGCAGCAGTACGGCATGGGCTACACCATGGACGGATTTCGCGCCGCCGTCGCCGAAGCGATGGCCGGTGCGCGGGAGGAGGAAACAGACATGACACGCTACAACACCGTGGCCGAGATGCCCGCATGGGCGCAGGCCGAGGCGCAGCGGCTCGTTGACCGCGGCGCGCTCAAAGGAGACGCCGACGGCAGGCTCGACCTGTCGCTGGATATGCTGCGCACGATGCTCGTGTGCCAGCGGATGATCGACCAGGCAAAGGAGACATAAATGGACCGACTCACAACGATCAAAGCGGCCGTCTGCACGGCGGCCGCAGCGCTGACGGCCTTCTGGGGCTGGACAGGCTGGCTGGCGGCGGCATGGTTTCTGGCCATGCTGCTCGACTATGCCACCGGCAGCGCCGCCGCCCTGCGCGCCGGGACATGGAGCAGCCGCGTCGCCCGCGAGGGCCTGTGGCACAAGGCCGGGGCCGTGGCGGGCGTGCTCGTGGCGGCGCTGCTGGACTTTGCCCTGCGCGTGCTGCTCGGCAGCGTGCCGGGGCTGGGCATCGACTACGACGTGCTGCTGTGCCCGCTCGTGACGGCGTGGTATCTGCTGACGGAACTGGGCAGCATCGCCGAAAACGCGGGCGCGCTCGGCGCGCCGATGCCGCAGTTTCTCATGCGGGCGATCGCCGCCCTGCGCGCCGGCATTTCCGACCGCGGCGGCGGAGACGGGGACGGAGGGGGCGCGGCATGACGGATTTTTCCCCGCTGAACTTCCCGCTGCCGGAGCGTACCGGCGGCGAGGGGCTGGAGGCGCGCGTCACGGCGCTGGAGGAGACGATCGTCCGGCTGCTGGAGGCGCTGCAGTACACGCTGACGAATCTCAGCCGCGAGAACTTCAACCCCGCCGCGCTCGAACGGCTGCGCGCCGAGCTGCGCAGCGGCCAGACCACGAACCAGTAAGGAGGCAGGCAATGCATCTACCCACATTTCCCCGCGCCATGGCCGTGACGCGGCGCGTGCAGACCGACTTTCGCGGCTACGACCACCGGCCGGGCTGCCCGGAGGGCGGCATCTACGAGATGACGAACGGCTCGGCGGCCGACGCGCCGCTGTTTTCCACGCGGCCGGGCCGCACGCTGACCTATCCGACCGGCGGCGGAAGCCCGAACGGGCTGTTCGCCGGCAGCTGCGGGCTGCTCTGGTGCACCGGCCAGACGCTGTATGTCAACGGCACGCCCGTCGCGGGCTGCACGCTCATCAACGGGCCGAAGGTGTTCGCCGAGCTGGGCGGCACCGTGCTCATCTGGCCGGACAAGATCTGGTACCGGCCGGATTCCGGCCAGTTCGGCAGCGCGGAGCCAAGCTGGAGCGGCTCCGTGAACCTCCAGCGCTCGGACGACAGCAGCGGCACCCGCGCCGACGCCATCGCCGCGGAGGGCATCGACCTGCCGTTTCGCGTGGGCGACGCCGTGACGATCCGCGGCTTTTCCACGCCGGAGGACAACGGCACCTACATCATCCGCGACATTGCGGGCGCGGCGCTCGTGTTCGACCCCGACACGTTCTCCACCGCCGGCGTGACCGAGGACATCACGGTCACGCGGCGCATGCCCATGGCGATGCACGCATGCACGTACGGCAACCGCATCTGGGCCTGCGCGAACGACACCGTCTGGTGCTCAAAGCTCGGCGACCCGCTGAGCTGGTACTGGTACGAGGCGGACGAAAACGGCACGGTCGCCACGGCGGCATGGAGCGTGGACATCGGCACACCGGGCGATTTTTCCGGCTGCGCGGCCACGGGCAGCGGCGTGGTATTTCTCAAGCCGGACGGGCTCTGGCGGCTGTACGGAACGAAGCCGGACAACTTCCAGCTCGTCGCCTCGGCGGCGCTCGGCGCGGAGGAAAACTCCGGCCGCACGCTCGTGACGGCGGCGGAATCGCTCTACTATCTCTCCCCCGCCGGGCCGGCACGCACGGCCGGCGGACGGCCGGTGCGCATCGGCGACGCGCTCGGGCGCACGCTCACGGCCGGCGTGGCGGGTACGGACGGCACGCGCTGGTATCTCTCGGCGCATGACAGGGACAACGTCTGGCACCTGTTCGTATACGACACGCGCAGCGGCCTGTGGAGCCGCGAGGACGCCTTCCACGCGCGCGGGTTTGCCCGCAGCGGCGGCGCGCTCTATGCGCAGGACACCAGCGGCGTCTGGCGCTTCGGCACCGGCAGCACGGCACAGCTGGAGAGCATGCTCGAAACGGGCGATTTCGTCAGCGGCAGCCCGGACTGCAAGCGTCTGCTGCGCGTGCAGCTGCGGCTGGAGGCGGACGCTGGCGCAAGCGTGACGGCGGCGGTGCAGTACGACTCCGACGGCGTGTGGCACACGCTCGCAACCGTGACGGCGGGCGCGAAGCGCTCCGTCACGCTGCCGGTGCTGCCACGCCGGTGCGACCACTTTCGCCTGCGGCTGACGGGCACGGGCGCGTGGCGGCTGCTGTCGCTCACGCGCACGGAGACCGCCGCCGGGCCGCAGCACTGAGGAAAGGAGACCTTATGGCCACAAAATACAAATACGACAAGGACACCGATTACGCCGCGCTCATGGAGCAGGCGGCGCAGCGCGGCGACAACGCGGCCGCCGCCATCTACGAACAGCAGCGCAACGCAAAGATCCGCGGCGAGGGCATGGCCGATCAGGAGCAGACGAACGACTATGCGCAGTATCTGCCCCTCGAGGACGTGCCGGACTACGACGATACGCACCGCCGCGGGGCGGAAACGCTGCTGACCGAGCGCGACACGACCGCACAGCGCAGCCGCATCGACCAGATGCTTGACGCGCTGCTCGGCGAGGAATTCAACTACGACCCGGCATCGGACCAGCTCTACGCCGCCTACCGGCAGCAGTACGAGCGGCAGGCCGATCTCGCGGCGGCCAACGCCCTCGGCGCAGCGGCCGCGCTGACGGGCGGGCAGGCCTCGACGGCGGCGGTGGCGGCATCGCAGCAGGCGGGCGGATACTACCGCGCGATGCTCGCGGGCAAGCTGCCGGAGCTGGCGCAGCTCGCCTACGAGCGCTACAGCGGCGAGCGCAAGACGCGCCTGAGCGCCATCGACAGCCTGCTCGACGCAGCCGACAGCCGTGACAGCGTGACGAAGGCGCAGATCGCCGCGCTGCTCGACATGGACGACGCGGACTTCACCCGCGCGGACAGCAAGCTGCAGCAGCAGGCCAAGGATGCGGCCGATGCCAAGGCCGCCGCCGACAAAAAGGCGAAGGAGGAAAAGGACGCAGCCGAGAAGGCGGAAAAGGCCGCGCGCAGCGATGCGCGGCGGCAGATCACGCTCATCCTGCGCAACGGCGGCACCGTGCCCGACGATCTCTGGCAGCAGAGCGGCTACAGCGCCGTGACGATCGCGGCGATGCTGCGCGGGCGTAAGGGATAAGCGTTATGGAAACCCCAGCGCCGGTTCTGCTCTAAGAATTCTGCAACACGCCGTCTGGTTCAAAGTTATGTAAACTGCATGAAAGAAAGGAATCCCCGGAAGCAAACTGCTTCCGGGGATTTGTGCGTGATGGGAAAGCCGCTCAGGCCATGGCCTGTTCAAAGCGCATGAGGATGGCCGCGACCTGCGCGCGCGTGGCGCTGCCCTTCGGGCTGAGGTAGGCGACGCCGCCGCTGCCGGTGCCGGAGATGAGGCCGTTGCCGACGGCCCAGGCCATCTCCGTGCGCGCCCAAGACGAGACGCTGCCCGCATCCGGGAAGCCGGCGAGCGAGCCGGTCGCCGTGAGGCTGCCGGGCGCGAACTGCTTCGTGTAGTTATAGAGGATGACGGCGAGCTGCTCGCGCGTGATCTCCCCGCTGGGGTCAAAGGTCGTGGCGCTCGTGCCGGAGACAACGCCCGTGAGCTTTGCCCACCAGATGGCATCGGTATACCACGCGTCGCTCGGCACATCCCCCCGAAACGGCGAGCCAAGCTTTTTGAGCTCATAACCGTTGACCTTCGCGGGCTCGCCCTGCACGCGGTAGAGGATGCTCACGAGCTGGGCGCGCGTGCACACGCCGGTCGGCGCGACGGTGCTGGCCGAGGTGCCGGCGATGTAGCCGCGGTAGATGCAGTAATCCAGGCCCTCGTGCGACCAATCGGTGGGCGCGGGCATGTCACGGAAGGCGAAGCCCGGGCAGGTCGGACCGCCGGGGCAGACAGACGGCAAACCGGTAGCAGGAATGGTTTCTGCCTTTGTCTCTCCACAGACGGAACAAGTATAAACTCGAACCCCGGATGTTGTTGCAGTCGGCTTAATAACGACCTCTCCTGCATTCATCTTATGGCCAAACGCCGCCACTTCATTACGGTGTTCTACAGCTCCGCATTTTGCACATGTATACAGGTCATAACCATCTTCCGTGCAAGTTGCATGAACACGCTTTGTCAGCTGCCAAGTATGCACATGCACACCGGTCGCCGGAATCGTCTCCGTCTTGGTATCCCCGCACACAGTACAGGTATAGGTGCGGACACCTGCCATATCTTCTGTCGGCTTCGTTGTCACTTGCCCGCTGTTCCATTTGTGTCCCAGCGGTTCTGAAGCGTCATATCGCTGTGTCGTGCCGCAGGCACTACATGTGCACAGGATATAACCGCCCGTCGTGCAAGTGGCCGGAATCTCCTTGGCAACAAACGTATGCTCACCCGTTGCAGGGATTGTCTCCGTCTTCGTCGCGCCGCAGTCCGTGCAAGTATAGGTGCGGACACCAGCATGAATGCAGTCCGGTTTCGTGGTCACGATGCCGGAATCCCAGGTATGGTCCCGCAGCTTCGGGATATTCTCGCCCACGCGCGTGTTGCAGCGCGCGCAGATGTGATAGCGGTAGCCGGTGGTCGTGTACGTCGGCTCCTGCGTGACGACCCACTCGCCCCAGTCGTGGCCGAGGGCGGGGATGGTGTCATTATAATCCTGATTGCAGCGCGGGCAGGTGCCCTGATAGTGGCCGGACTCGGTGCAGGTCGGCTCCGTGCTGGAGGCGGACTTATAACTGTAGTCATGGCCCTTGGCGGGGATGACCTCATCGATCTTCACGCCGCAGCGCGCGCAGGTGCCGACGGCGCGGCCGGGCTGCGTGCACGTGGCGTCCGGGACGAGGTCGCAGCGGCTCAGGTCATGGCCGAGCGCGGCGATCTTCTCGGTGCGGGTCGCGCCGCAGGCCGAGCATTTATAAAACGCCGTGCCCTGCTTGGTGCAGGCGGGCGGGTTCGTCTGCGTCTTGACCCAGGTGTGGTCGGTGGCGGCGACATAGGTGTCGTCCACGGGGGCATAGGTGCAGCCCTTCACCGTGCAGGCGTGGTGCGTGTAGCCCTGCTTCGTGCAGGTGGGGTCGACGACCGTGTCGGCGAACTGGGCAATGTGGTCGCCGTGCCAGAGACCGGTCTTGTAGCCCTGCCAAGTGCCGTCGTCCTTGAGCTCGGCGGCCCAGGTGTAGCTGCCCTGCGTGTAATAGACCACGCAGTCATCCGGGAAGGAGCGGTTGGAATCCGCCGCGCCGTAGATGCTCTTCGCGGGGTCATTTTTAAAGACGGCGCGCTTGAGCTTCGTGATCTTTGCGATCATATTGAAGGCCGTGCTGATGTCGCCGGCCTGATCGGCGTTCTGATCGGTGTCGTCCGGACGGAGAATGCCGTTGAGCACGCCCTCGACGAGGATCTTCATGGCATTATCCAGGCTCGTGAAGGCACGGCCCTGGATCGTGTCGATCTTGTCGCCGAAATAGACCTCCTCGAGCATCTCGCAGCCGGCAAAGGCGCACTTGTCGATCTGCGCGACGCGGTTGGAGAGGTCGACGGTCTTCATATGGTTGTCGCCGAAGAACGCGGCCTTGCCGATCGTGAGGGGCTTGTCACCGGGGCTGAAGGTGAGGTTGTTCATATAGTAATCGCACATGAACGCGTAGTCACCGATGCTCGTGACGTTGGCCGGAATGTTGAGGTTCTTGTGGTGGTTGACGAACGCGAACGCGCCCGTGCCGATCGTCTGCAGGCTCGACGGCAGGCCGAGCGTCGTGTCCTCCTGACCGAGGATGCGGTCCCACGCGAAGGCCCACGGGCCGATATACGTCAGGCCGTTCGGCAGGCGCAGTTCGGCGAGCATGGTGCAGCTGTAAAACGCGTGATCCTCGATGCGGCGCAGGCGGCTGCAGGCGCCCGCGCGCACGAAGGTGAGCGTGTCGCAGCCGTAGAAGGCGTACTTGTCGATGAGCTCGAGATTGCGCGGCATGTTGATGGCCGAGAGGTACTCGTCCGCATAAAACGCACGATCGCCGATGGTGGTGATACCGTCGTCGAGGAACATGCACGTCAGGTACTGGCAGTCCTTGAAGGCGCGGTCGCCGACGTTCGTGACGCCGGAGTAGGTCTTGCCGTCCTCGGTGGTGGCGCCGGCGATGTAGGCCAGAGCCAGATACTCCTCGCCGAGGTTTTCCACGACGGTCGTGCCGATGGGCTTGCCTTTGTCGTTGTACTCCGTGACATCGACGTTGCCCATCCAGGGGGCCTTACTGCGGTCGGTATAATCCGCCATCGGGCCGTCGCCGTAGATGTACACACCGTAATACTGCGCGTCCTCGCGGTAGTCGTGCTCCTGCCAGATCTGCTGCAGGGCGGGGTTGTCCTGCACGACGGTGGGGTTCGTGACTTCGTAGATTTTATAATGTACACTGCCCTCGTTCCCGGCAGGGCCGCAGTCGCCATGCGCGACCTCGTTGCCGAAGAGCTTTTTGATCTGATCCGGCTGCTTGAGAAACTGGTCGACCACGCCCGCGATCGTGCCCGCCTGCGCCGGCGGGGCGCACACGCTCAGCAATCCGGCCGCGAGCACAAAGCACAGCAGCAGCGACAACACTCGTTTTTTCATATGGTTCCTCCCTCCTGGAATAGACGAACTGGTAACAGAGTCTACACAATCAGTATACAGGACGCCCCATGCTTTTGCAATGGGTCGTGCGCGCATGGGCGCGAAAAAATGCACATTTTATTTACACAAATGAAACAAAATGTAACGATCAAAACGTTTTTTCTGGAAATCCCCATTGCACACTTTCCCGCTTATATGGTATATTTTCGACAGACAGGTATTACGGTTGTACACACGCATCACAAAAAGGAGGAAGAAACGATGAAAAAGCGCATGCTCTCGCTGGCACTGTGTCTGGTTCTGGTCGTGGGACTGTTCTCCGGCCTGACCGTGAACGCATCGGCAAGCAGACTCGACGATCTGAAAAAGGAGATCGCCGAGAAGCTCATCAAGGAGAAGATCGAGCAGCTCAAGGAGGAGTTTGAGATCCCGGATCTCGACACGGATGCCATTCTCAGCAGCTTTGCGACCGCGGCCACTTCGGGCGACTTCGGTGAGAACAGCTGCCTGCACTGGGAGGTCTCCACCGGTGTTTTCAGCGGCAAGACGCTGACCATCTCCGGCACCGGCGCCATGCCCAACTTTGACTTCCCCCACGGCAACCTCGCGCCGTGGTGGAACTATGACGCGCTCGGCATGCTCACGAGCTTCGGCAACTTCAAACTGGAGGGCGAGCTGAAAAAGGTCGTCATCAAAGACGGCGTCACGAACGTAGGCGACTATGCCCTGTTCTTCCTGCCGGCCGCCACGCAGGTCACGCTGCCCGGCTCCGTGACGAGCATCGGCCGCTACGGCATCGCCATGTGCTCCAAGCTCACGGGCCTGTCCATCCCCAAGGGTGTGACCGAGATCGGCGACTTCGGTCTCGCGGGCGACGGGCTCACCGCCGTCACGCTGCCCGACGGGCTGCAGAGCCTCGGCCGCGGCGCATTTGACACCTGCGCCAGCCTCACGAACACCACTCTGCCCGCCGCCATCACGGCCGTGCCCGGCAAGTGCTTCGCCGACTGCACGAAGCTGCTGAACGTCAAATACGCCGGCACCGTGACCGCCATCGGCGATCTCGCGTTTGAAAGCTGCAAGGCGCTCACCGCAGCGCCCATCCCCGAGACGGTGACCACCATTGACAAGGCCGCCTTCACCGGCTGCACCGCGCTGACGGATGTGACCATCCCTGCGGGCGTGACCGCCATTCCCGAGGACTGCTTCCGCGGCTGCACCGCGCTGGCCGACATGAAGCTGCCCGGCACCGTGACGAGCGTCGGCCACAATGCGTTCACCGGCTGCACCGCGCTGAAGGACGTGCGCTGCTACGGCGCGGCCCCGGCGGTCGAGCCGGGCAACTCGGAAGCGCACAGCTTCGAGCCCGCGATCGTCACCATCCACTATAACCCCGACCCGGTCTACGGCTGGACGCTCGACGCGGACGGCAAGTGGCAGGGCTACACCGTCAGCAGCAAGGGCGCGTGCCTGCACACCGGCTACGGCACGACGGAAAACACCGTGCCCGCCACCTGCGGCGAGGCCGGCCGCGTCGACACCATCTGCTCCAACTGCGGTGAGGTCATCGCGACCAAGGAGATCCCCGCCACCGGCGCGCACACCTGGGATAACGGCACCGTGACCACCGAGCCGACCGAGACCACCCCCGGCGTGCGCACGTTCACCTGCGCCGTCTGCGGCGCGACCCGGACCGAGACCATCCCCGCGACGGGCGCGCACGACTATCAGTTCACCAGGACCGTCGCGCCCACCTGCACGGCGGACGGCTACGACCTCTATACCTGCAGCGGCTGCGGCGCGACCGAAAAGCGCAACCCCAAGCCCGCGCTCGGCCACAAGTGGGATAACGGCACCGTGACCATCGCGCCGACCGAGACCACCCCCGGCGTGCGCACCTACACCTGCACCGTCTGCGGCGCGACCCGGACCGAGACCATCCCCGCCACGGGTGCGCACACCCACGTCTGGGATAACGGCACCGTGACCATCGCACCGACCGAGACCACCCCCGGCGTGCGCACCTACACCTGCACCGTCTGCGGCCAAACCAAAAACGAGATCATCCCCGCCACCGGCGGCAGCAGTGTCTGCCCCGGCGGCCCGAGCTGCCCGAGCTACGGTTTCTCGGACGTGGCCGGCCCGAACGACTGGTCGCACGAGGGCATCGACTACTGCGTGCGCCGCAGCCTCATGGTCGGCACCGGCGCGGGCACGTTCTCCCCGGGCATGAACTGCTCGCGCGCCCAGATCGTGCAGATCCTCTATAACCTCTCCGGCGATAAGACCGATTACTCGCGCTACTACCTGCCGTTCACCGACGTCGCGCCCGGCGCGTGGTACTACGACGCCGTCGCCTGGGCATACTTCAACAACGTCGTCTCCGGCACGAGTGAGACCACGTTCGCACCAAACGACGTCATCACCCGCGAACAGATGGCTGTCATCCTCTACGGCTACACGGCCGAGTTCGCGCCGGAATTCACCGGCAACGCCGCCTCGCTCAACACCTTCCCCGACGCCGGCAGCGTCGCCAACTGGGCCTATGCCGCCATGTCGTGGGCCGTGGGCAACGGCCTGATCTCCGGCATGGGATCCGGCGGCGTGTCCTACCTCGCCCCGCAGGGCAGCGCCACGCGCGCGCAGGCTTCGGCCATCATCATGCGCTACTGCCAGCTCATCGGCCAGTGAGCCGGTGCAGTCAAACCGCAAAACCCCGCCCCGGGAGCCAACGCTCCCGGGGCTTTTTTGCGCACTGCGGGCGGCACGACCGGGCAGAAATGTGCGGCAGCAGCGGACGCGTGTGCCTAGGTGGAGAACAGTCGCATGAGAGGTGGAATGCAGGCCAGAAAGCGGCGACTCGTTTACATAACATCGTTAATTGTGCCGTATTTATGTTGATAAGTCTGTTGGCAATGTGGAAAAGTGGTTTCCATAACGCCGATTTCACCCGTGAAAACGGACAACCAGTGCAGTTTTACCCATACCGGTGTCGAAATGTCAGACTATGCAACAAATATTGCATTTGAAAACAAATCTGCGCTGCCGCTCTTAACAATTTCACTCAAAACGTTACATAATGTTACACATAGCATATATGTGTCCGTTGCGTTTTGACCGTTTTTTGCTATAATACATCTTGTAACCGGCAATACCAACCATCCGATGTCGTCTATTGTGTGGGACGGCGTTGGAAATCTGATGAAAGGGGTAAAGTAACATGGGTCTTATTCAGACTGGTCTTGGCATCGCTTCCGATATCCTTGGCAAGTGCGGCGAAGATAAGGCGAAGGCGATCGTTGATGCGATCTCCGATGCGCTGCCGAACTGGCTCGCCATGTAATAACAGCATAGGAAATCCCGGGGCTTCGGCTCCGGGATTTTTTTGTCGGAAAAACGGATGCTTCCCGCGTGCCCTACACAGCCCGCAGCTTCGAAGCGCACAGAAAACGGCTGCAGCCGCCGGTGGTACGGAAAAAATGACAAACGGTTGCGAATTTCAGCTAAACGTTACATTCTTTGTTATTTGTCCGTTGCGTTTTACCTGTTTTTCGTGTATTCTAGCCTTGTAACCGGTAATATCAACCATCCGGTGTCGCCGAATGTGTGCGGCGGCATTGGAAATCTGACGAAAGGGGTAAACGGACTATGTTGTATGGCGCTCTGGAACTGACTGCGAAAATTCTCGGCATCTGCAAGGAGTACGAAGCACAGGAAATCGTGCAGGAGATCGCAAACTCCCTGACCATGCCGATCGACTGATCTGGTTTGCAGCCGCCCCGGAGCAGAAATGCTCCGGGGCTTTCTGCCGCGGTCCTTACACCGGGGAGACCCCGTCAGGATCCTATGACTTCCTTCTGCTCCGGCACACCGGTGTACGCGAACACATAGTCCACGGCGCGGTTGCTCACGCGCTCGAGCGACTCGTAGGTGCTGCCGCCGATGTGGAAGGTCGCGATGAAGTTATCCAGATGGATGAGCGGGTCATCACACGCCGGGGGCTCGTGCACGAACACGTCGCTCGCCGCGGCGCGGATCTGCCCCGTGGTGAGGGCGACATAGAGATCGTGCTCGTTGACGATGCCGCCGCGCGAGGTGTTGACGAGCAGCAGGTCCGGATTCGCGGCGGCGAGCACCGGCGCGTTGATGAGGTCGCGCGTGGCGTCGCAGAGCGTGATGCTCACGTTCACGAAGTCCGAGCGGCGGAAGAGCTCCGGCAGGGTGTTGACCTGTTCATAGCCCCAGGCGGCGCACTCGGCGGCCGTGCGGCGCGGATTCCAGCACAGGACGCGCACGTCGAACGCCGCTCGCAGGATGTCCGCCACGCGGTGGGCGATGTTGCCCGTGCCGACGAGGCCGAGCGTGCGGCCGGTCATCTCGTGGCAGACGAATTCCTCCGCGCCGAAGTGGTCGAAGCGGCCGGCGCACAGGCCGTTGTTGACAAACTTCAGCTGCCGGTTGAGCGCCAGCAGCTGCGCCACGGCCAGCTCCGCGACGGCCGGCGCGCCGAGGCCCGGCACATTCGGCACCGGCACGCCGTACTCGGCGGCGGCCTCCGTGTCGATCGTGTCGCGGCTGACGCCGTGCATGGCGATGACCTTCAGGTTCGGCGCGCGCTCGATGACCGAGCGCGGCACGGCCGCGCGGCGGATGATCATGGCGGCGAGCTGCTCGGGGTGGTCGAAGTTGTCCACGATCTCAAAATGGCGCGCAAGCCGGGCATACGCCGACGGCGCGATGTGTTCACTCAGATAGACCTGCATGATGGGCTCCTCCCGTGAAAAGGCAGATGACGAAGCTGCCGATTTGTGCTAGAATCCGTCGATAATACGATGATACTACACACGCACCGGGCGTACAAGCGGCAGGTGCATTTTCTAAATTTCTGAACGCCTTCTTTTCGGCGGAATTTCTTGGCAAGCACAACGAAGTATGCTCATTATGTATTTATGCTTGCCTTTCTGCAAGCGCTTCCATTGCTGCAGGACCGGCGTCGGCGTGCGCAGCTGAGGGCAATCGGAGCCCAACGGTGCGTGCCGGTGGTCGGTTCTGTTTTTTGTTCGGATAAGATATCTGCGGCCGCTGAGCGCGGCCGGACATGAAAAAAAGCTGCGGCCAGCCGGCCGCAGCTTTTTACTGCTCGGATATGCGGTTTGGGCGCTCAGCCGCGGCCGCTGCCGCGGCGGCGGCCGCGCGTGCGGTCGCTATAGAGGCGGTTGCCGGCCATGCGGCTGTCCGACTCCTGCATGAACTGCTTGAGCCGGTCCTCAAACGCAGCGTCCCCGCTCGGGCCGCTGACCTGCCCCGCCGGCTGGGCCGGACGGTTCGGGCGCGCAGCGCGCGGTGCGCCGCCGTTATTCGGGCGGTTGCCGCCCGGGCGGCCGCCCATCGGACGGTTGTTCGGGCGCTCGGGCGCTGGCTCCGCCTTCTTGATGGACAGATTGATCTTCCCATCCGGCGTTATGGCCAGCACGCGCACCTTCACCTTGTCACCCAGCTTCAAAAACTCGTTGACGTCGTTGACGTAGGTGTTGGCGATCTCGGATATGTGCACCAGACCGCTCCTGCCGTCCGGCAGGCTCACAAACGCGCCAAACTTCGTGATACCGGTGACGGTACCCTCCACAACTGCTCCGACTTCCACCTGCATACGGTTCGTTTCTCCTTGCTCAATCACTCGTGTCGTAAAAAATCTTTTCACCGGGCTTGACCAGACCGAGCTTTTCGCGCGCGACCGATTCGATCATGTCGTCGTCCTCGCTGTGGTCGATCTGATACTGCAGCTCGGCATTGGACTGGGTCATCTCGGACACCTGCTGCTGCAGCGTCGCCGCGCGATCCTGCAGCTGCCGGGTCTGCCGGTGCACCATGACCAGACTGATGACCGCGTACAGCATCAGCACCGCGATGACCAGTGTTGTAAAGATGCTTGCCTTCTTGAATTTCACAGTCTGCAGAACCTCCCCCCGGATCGTATCTGCTTCCAGTAATACAGTCTATTCTAAAACATCTGCAGCGATTTTGGAAGCGTTTTTTTGCAAAAAACCAAACTTTTTTTGCGATTTTTCGTCCGGGGGCCGTGATTTTGCGCGTTTTTTGCGCGCAGCGGCGTGAAAATTTCTCCAGCGGCGGCAAAACCTGCCCGCTGCACCAGGCAAAATAGCCCGTCCAGCCGGCCGCGATGGCGAGGAACATGAACAGGCGCACCTGCCCGGAGCCGGCCGCCATGCCGAAGGCGAACACGACCAGCCCCACCGTCAGACAAAACACGGTGTCGAGCACCGCGCGGGTGCAGGCCCGGCGCGCGTGGCGGCGCGGCACGCGCAGCACATCGAACAACAGCCCGAGCGCCGCGCCGAGCCCCAGCGCCAGCGCCAGCTGCCCGAGCTGGGCGAGCGGGTGCAGGCTCATCCGCCGAACAGGCGCGACCAGAAGCCGCCGCCGGACGCCGTCTCCTCCGTGTAGTCGAGCGCGTCAAACGCGCCGTCGATGGCCAGCTCCCCCGTGTCGATCGCGAGCCGGCCGACGCGCAGCCCCTCCCCGTGCACGGTGAGCATCCCGCGCGACGTGCGCATGGACACCTCCGTGTCGTCGAAGCGCACGACCTCGTCCACGCCCGTGACGGTCAGATGGCTGCGCTCGTCGAGCGTGACCGCGTGCGGCCGGCGCTGCGGCGCGGCCTTCTTGTCCTCGTATGGCATAGGCTCCCCTCCCGGTTCTGGTTTGCTACCAGCGTATGCGGGGCGGGCGGGCGATATGCGGGGAGGTGGGCAGGAGCGGCGGCACCGGCGATGCCTCCCCTGTGTAAGGGGAGGTGGCAAAAATCTCTGATTTTTGACGGAGGGGTTGCACCGTGACAGAGGGGTTGCAGATACCGGATGCAGTGGCGAATTTTGACGTATCAATCCCTCAGTCAGCCTGACGGCTGCCAGCTCCCTTTACACAAGGGAGCCAGGGGTGCGGGACGGACGCCGGTGCTTGACCGGCGGTGCTGGTCGAGTGAATGCAGAAACGGGATTACCATGGTGTGTGACGGCAGGAAACACCTCATCCGGCGAGCAAAGCTCGCCACCTCCCCCTCAATGGAAAGGCATCGCCGCCCAATAACATTATGTAAACTTTATATCGACGAAAATGCGTAAAAATCAGGACGTTCCGGGTGCGGAACGGCCTGATTTGATTTCATTATGTCAACCCGCATCGCTTATGTTAACCGATTTCACTGTCAAGCGCGTCGCTCAGGGCAGCGAACTGGGCGAGGCTGAGCGTCTCGCCGCGCACGCGCGCATCGAGCCCGCAGGCGGCGACGGCCGCGGCGGCGCGCGCCTTGTCGCAGCCGGGCACGCCGGCCGAGAGCGCGTTGATGAGCGTCTTGCGGCGCTGATTGAACGCCGCGCGCACGACGGTGAACAGCAGCTTTTCATCCTGCACCGTGACGGGCGGGGCCGCGCGCACGCGCAGGCGCACGACGGTGCTCGTGACCTTCGGCGCGGGGACAAAGCAGTGCGGCGGCACGTCGAACAGCAGCTCCGGCTCCGCGTGCCACTGCACGAACACGGTCAGCGCGCCGTAATCCGCCGTGCCGGGCCGGGCACACAGGCGGCGCGCGACCTCGCGCTGGATCATGACGGTGACGGTGTCGAAGCAGCCGGCGGTGAGAAACGCCGTGAGCAGCGGCGACGTGACGTTATACGGCAGGTTGGCGCACACGACGGGGCGCAGACCGCCAAAGCGCTCGGCCACCAGCTGCGGCAGATCGAGCGCGAGCACGTCGCCAAAGACGAGCTCCACATTTTCGCAGCCCGCAAGCGTCTCGGCCAGCACGGGGCGCAGGCGCTCATCGAGCTCGACGGAGACGACCTTCCCGGCGCGCTGCGCGAGCTGCTCGGTCAGGCAGCCGATGCCGGGGCCGACCTCGAGCACGCCGGTGTGCTCGTCCGCGCCGGAGGCGTCGGCAATGTCGGCCGGAACCCACGCGGCGGTGAGAAAATTCTGCCCCAGGGACTTGGAAAAGCGGAAATCATGCCGCGCGAGCAGCGCGCGGATGTCCGCGAGATTCGTCAGATTCATACACAGGCCCTCACTTCAGCAGCTTTTCAAACGCCTGACGGCGCGGGTCATGTCCCGTCTCATCGCAGAGGATGTTGCCGCAAAAGCGGTAGCCGTGGCGCTCGAGGAGCTTTTTCTGCGCGCCGTTGTGCCGGTGCGTGTCGACGCGGACGGCGTGCGCGCCGCCGGCGCGCGCGAGCCGCTCGACCTCCTGTATGAGCAGGTCGGATAAGCCGGTGCCGTGAAAATCGGCGCTGACGGCGTTGCGGTGCAGCACGGCGGCGTGGTCACGGTCCGAGCGCCAGCGCCCGTCCGTGAGCGCGTCGTAGGCCGGCTCGGGCGTGAAGGTGAGCGTGAACATGGCGGCCACCGTGCCCTGATACGTGAGCACGTGGCAGGTACCGGCCGCGATGTCGGCGCGGAACGTCTCCTCGTTCGGATACGCGCCCTGCCACTGGTCGACGCGGTGGCGGCGCAGATAGTTGCGCGCCTGCTGCGCGATGGCGAGGATGGCCGGGAGGTCGTCCTCCGTTGCTATCCGGCAGACGGGCGGCTCTACAAGCTGCGGGCGGCTGCGGTCGCGCCGGATCTTATCGAGCAGGCGCTGCTCGTCCGGCGTCGGCGGCGTCTGTTGGAAGAGGTCGGGCCGCTTGAGCAGGGTCCTCTCTAAGCTCTGGCGCGTGCGCCATGCCTCAATCTCGGCGTGGTTGCCGCCGCGCAGGACCTCTGGCACGGTGCGGCCCTCCCACGTCTCGGGGCGGGTATACTGCGGGTACTCGAGCCGGCCGGCCCAATGGCTCTCGCCGGTGTAGCACTCGGTGTCCGACAGGACGCCCGGCACCATGCGGCAGACGCAGTCCGTGACGACCATGGCGCCGAGCTCGCCGCCGGTGAGCACAAAGTCGCCGATGGAGAGCTCCTCGTCCACGCACGCCTCGATGAAGCGCTCATCCACGCCCTCATAGTGGCCGCAGACGAGCACAAGCTGGTCATAGTCGGCCTTGAGCTGGCGGGCCTTCGCCTGCGTGAACGTCGGCCCCTGCGGGGAGAGATAGATAACGCGGCGGCGCTCGACGGGCACGGTGCTGTCCGCAAGCGCGGCGTCAAGGCAGCTCTTGAGCGGCTGCGCCATCATGACCTGACCCCAGCCGCCGCCGTAGGGATAGTCGTCGACCTGCTTTTGCCGGTTTTCGGTATAGTCGCGGATCTGGTGGCAGCGGATGTCGAGCAGGCCGCGCGCCTGCGCCCGGCCGAGGATGCTCTCGCCGAGCATGGCGCGCATCGTGTCGGGAAAGAGGGTGAGAATGTCGATGCGCACGCGCTCACATCCCTTCGATCAGGTGCACGACCATGCGCCCGGCGTCGGGGTCGATGCTGCGCACGAACTCCGGCCGGTCGGGGATGAGCACCTCGCGGTCGCCCTGCACGACGTAGACGCTGCCGCGCGGCAGGTCGAGGATCTCGCGCAGGGTGCCAATGGTCTCGCCCGTGTCGGTCTCGACGGCGATGCCGAGCAGGTCCTGCTGGAAATACTGCCCGTCGGGCAGCGTGACGTCCGCGCGCGCGATGGACACGACGCGGTTTTTGAGCGTCATGGCGGCGTTGACATCGTCCACGCCCTGAAACTTCACGACGAGCATGCCCTTGTGCACGCGGCTGTGCGCGACGTGCACGGGCGCGCCGTCGATATAAAACGTCCGGAAGCCGAGCAGGAACGCCGCGTCATCCGCCCACGGCTGGATGCGCACCTCGCCGCGCACGCCGTGCGTGTTGACGATCTTTCCTGCCTCCAGATACGGTTTTTGCATCGTTGTGTCCCCCTTTTTTGGGTGTAGGTGCAAAAAACGCACTGCACGGGTGCAGCGCGTTTCCTGCGTCAATCCATGATCTCCACGGAGACTTTCTTGCCCTTTCTCTGGGCGACGGCCTTCATCAGGATGCGGATCTCTTTCACGATCCGGCCCTGACGGCCGATGACCTTGCCCATATCGCCGTCGGCGACGCGCACTTCAAACACGGTCTCGCCGTTGGCCTCGCGCTCGGTCACAGAGACCTCGTCCGGTTTTTCCACGAGGTTCTGCACAATATAGGTCAGAAGCTCTTTCATCTTTGGGGTCTCTCCTTATTCCGCTGCGATGGCTTTCTTGAGCAGCACACGAACGGTATCCGTCGGCTGTGCACCGTTGGCGAGCCAGTAGTTGGCGCGCTCGGCGTCGACGACGATCTTCTTGTCCGCGCTCAGCGGATCGTACGTGCCGATCTCCTCAATGCATCTGCCGTCGCGTGCGAAACGGGAGTCCGCCACCACGATGCGGTAGTAGGGGGCCTTCTTGGCGCCCATTCTGCGAAGTCTGATCTTGACCATGTATCTTCACCTCCATCAATGTTCTCTGTATCTCCAGCTCCCGGCGGGAGCTTGGAACCGATTTAGAATCCGTACGGCCGGCCACCGCCGCCGCCGAACAGATTGCCCAGACCGCCGAAGCCGCCGCGGCCGCCACGGCCGCCGCGCTTCATGCGCTTCATGGCCTTGCTGTTGCCGGACATCTGGCGCACGAGCTGCTGCATGAGCTCGAACTGCTTGAGCAGCTTGTTGATCTCGACCACGCTCGTGCCCGCGCCCGCCGCGATGCGCTTTTTGCGGCTGGAATTCAGGATGGCGGGATTGTCGCGCTCGCCGGGGGTCATGGACTGGATGATCGCCTCGATGCGGCCCATGGCCTTCTCGTCGACGTTCGCGCCCGAGAGGGCCTTGGCGTCCATGCCGGGGATCATGCCGGCGATATCCTGCAGGGAACCCATGCCCTTGAGCTGCTGGAGCTGGTCGTAATAATCCGTGAGCGTGAAGCGGTTCTGCCGCAGACGCTCGGCCATTTCCTCGGCCTTCTTCTGGTCGAGGTTCTGCTCGGCCTTTTCGATGAGCGTGAGCACATCGCCCATGCCGAGGATGCGGCTGGCCATGCGGTCGGGGTGGAAGGGCTCGATCTGGTCGAGCTTCTCGCCGATGCCGGCAAACTTGATGGGCTTGCCGGTCAGCGCCTTGATCGACAGCGCGGCGCCGCCGCGGGCGTCGCCGTCGAGCTTCGTGAGCATGACGCCGGTGATGTCGAGCGCATCGTCAAAGGCCTGCGCGGTCGCGACCGCGTCCTGGCCGATCATCGCGTCGATGACGAGCAGGATCTCCGCGGGGTTCACGGCGGCCTTGATGTTCTGCAGCTCGGTCATGAGCGCCTCGTCGATGTGCAGGCGGCCGGCCGTGTCGAGAAAGACCAGGTCATTGCCGTGCTTTTTCGCGTGCTCGATGCCGGCCTTCGCGATCTCGACCGGGTCGCCCTGCCCCATCTGGAACACGGGAATGTCGAGCTGGCGGCCGACGGTCTCGAGCTGCTGGATGGCCGCGGGACGGTACACGTCGCACGCGACGAGCAGCGGGCGCTTGCCCTGCTTGCGCATGAGGCCGGCGAGCTTGGCGCCGTTGGTCGTCTTGCCCGCGCCCTGCAGGCCGACGAGCATGACGACGCTCGGCGACTGGGAGCTGATGTTCAGCTTCTGGTTCTCGCTGCCCATGAGGGCGGTGAGCTCTTCGTTGACGATCTTGATGACCATCTGCGCGGGCGAGAGGCTCTCGAGCACATCCGCGCCCGTGGCGCGCTCGGTCACCTTGCGCACAAAGTCCTTGACGACCTTGAAGTTTACGTCCGCCTCGAGCAGCGCGAGCTTGACCTCACGCATGGCCTCCTTCACGTCGGCCTCCGTGAGCCGGCCCTTGCCGCGCAGGCGTTTGAACGCCTCGGTCAGCTTGTCCGACAGGGATTCAAATGCCATGGTATCTATCCTTTCAGATCCTGAAGCTGCCGCAGCGCCTGCTCGGCCAGGGGCCGGGCGTCGCCGCCGACGGTATCGCGCAGCTTCGTGAGCGTATCCTCCAGCGCGGCCGCGGCCGTGCGCTGCGCAGCGAAGCGCTGCACCAGACCGAGCCGGGCCTCCGTATCGCGCAGCGCGGCGTCCGCGCGGCGGATGTTGTCCCACACGCCCTGGCGCGAAATGCCGCTGCTGGCGGCGATCTCCGCCAGAGAGAGGTCCTGATTATAATGGAGGTCGTAATACTCCCGCTGCTTGTCCGTGAGCAGATCGCCGTAAAAATCGAACAGCATCGTGCGCCACACGGTCTCATCCGGCATGGTGGGGTCCCTCCTCGCTGTAAACCATTTTTCCTTTACAGCACGAGTAGTATACGCCCCCGGCGCACGGGTGTCAAGTATTTTTTCTTGTCACCGCATAGATTTCCGGCCGGATGGGAAAAATTCCGGTATTGCAAACCGTTTCTGGAGGGATCTTCATGGCCGAAACCAACACTGCCGCCCTGCGCGCGCAGGGCGGGCGCGACGCCCGCGCCCTGACCGTGACCGGCCGGGGCCGCGCGGACACCGGGCGCATCCGGCGCGCG
>OLFV01001334.1_pt1 | contig 24266 bp, 19 predicted proteins | sample 1605551 | NCBI WGS metagenome assembly OLFV01 (sample SAMEA3888922, study PRJEB22519) | human gut metagenome | biome: human gut; feature: human-associated habitat; material: faeces | place: Denmark | collected 2011 | reverse complement strand
CCACAACCCACAACCAACAACCCACAACCATCACTCAATATCTATATTGAAAGCGCCTGCAGCGATGCCCTCCTTATTATATATGGTGCAGAGAGGGAATTCATCATGCGCATAGCAGAATGTGTTACCTTTGATGCCATAGGTAGAAGTCTTTGCTTTCTCTAAGGCATTGACGTTGATGGTGAGTTCATAGTCGCCTGATGTCTTTGCTATGCCATCATCGAATTGGCGCAATTTGCCTGTTTCTTTAGAGAAAGAAATGACTATAGTGCCGCCCTTACGCTCACATTTCACAGGAACAGGACCCTCACTTACCAGTTTTTCTCCATACGAATGCTTCATCAACTGGAGCGCAATGCGCTGTCCCACAGTATGTTTTGCCTGTGGATGGATGTCGTTTGCCTCGCCGCAATCCAATGCAGTGGCAAAGACAGCGCTGTTGACGGACTGTGATGAAGAGGAAAGAGTAGGGTGGCAGATTTCGAATTGCTGTGCTCTGAGGTCGCACCATCCGCTCTTTATCATCTTCTCGTGCCTTCCCATAAAGCCTGCCAGCTGCACAATGACGCTTGGCCACGGAGCCTTGCTCTGCTTGATGGTAGGGAACTGCGTGTGCCATTCGTCAATCATAGCTTGTAGATATTCCTTGTAATGGAAAGGTTTACCTACGTTGGCTTCGCCCTGATACCACACCATTCCACGGATATACATCTGTCCGAGCGGATGAATCATAGCATTATAGAGTCCAACTGGCGTATCAACGAAATAGGTAGAAGGCGGGCAAGGCTCAGTATTAGTGCCGACTGCCATCTGCCATCCGTCAGTAAGAATGATGGTGGTGTCCTTTAGTTCAAGTTGATAGAGTTTGCCTTTAGTGAAATTGGGCATTCCTCTCTCAGCCACGAGTTGCACCATTATCTCATTCTCACCTTCATGAAGCAATGAAGCATCAAAACTATATTTGCGTGGAGGATATTCGTAAGTGGTGTTTCCCACCTTCTTACGGTTGACGAAAGTGATGTCAGCATCCTTCATCGCACCGAGTCTGAGCATAGGTTTCATGCCCTTGTTAGCCTCGATATTCTCTTTGGAAAGATGGAAAGTGGCGCGAAACCAGTATGTGCCATGCGGCTTTCCTTTAGTAGAAAAGGCGGAAAAAATATCCACTGGCTTCCATGAAGAGAAGTCATAAGAAGGATTAGTCCACTTATTAAGGATGCTATCGCTCTGTTCCCTATGTGCATTCCATGCCCTAATGGCATTATTCTCCGCATTTCTCACAGAATCGACCCAATTCTTCTGATGAAATTTCTTGTCTTTCAGAATCTCCTTGTACTCGGGAAATTGATTGAGAGTGGCGTAAGACATCCATGCTTCCACACGAGTGCCACCTACGGAAGAGTTGATGATACCCACCGGAACCTTGGCATATTCCTGGATTTCCTTGCTTGCAAAGTAACTGACGGCAGCGATTTCACCAGCCGTTTTAGGGTTTATAGTCACCCATTTAGGGGCTTGACAGTCTTCTTTAGGAGTGGCAAAGTCAAACTGGTGAGGCAGTTTGAGGTAGTGGATATTGTCATTGGTGTAGGTCTTTGCAGTTTCAGCCACAGTCTTATTGTCCATACAGCGACGTATAGGCAATTCCTGATTTGACTGACCAGAGAAAAGGAACACATCGCCGATGAAGATATTTATCGCCAATGACTTAGCGTTCTTATTCTTCTCAGTGACAGAAAGTCTGTAAGGACCACCAGCAGGAAGTTCAGGCATTGCAATCTTCCATCTTCCATCTTTGTCCACCTTTACGCTTTTGCTTTTGTCTCCAAGAGTTACTTTCACTTTTCCTCCAGGCGTTCCCCATCCCCATACAGGTATAGGAGCAAAGCGTTGCATCACCATTCCGTCAGAGAATATTGCTGGGAGACGCAGTTGGGCAAGCATCGGCTGCGCCAAAATGGCGAGGAATAGTATAGTGATATAAGTTTTTATAGTTCTCATATTAAATAAAATAGACGCAGTCCTGCTGAAATGAAAGTCTCGGAAATGCTTTCTTTCAGTCAGGACTGTTATGTTTTTGTGAGTGTTAAAACTAACCTTCTATGGTCTGAATAGTGCCATCTTCATTGTAATGCAGTTCGGCAACCTTCAGTGAACGCAGGCTGTTGACGCCGCCAGAAGGACCTGAATCATGATGGAAGAGATACCATTTGCCCTTGAATTCCACTATAGAGTGGTGGGTAGTCCATCCTGCTTTGACAGGAGTAAGTATGACACCCTGATAAGTGAAAGGTCCATAAGGATTGTCTCCGATGGCGTAACATATCATGTGAGTGTCGCCAGTGGAGTAAGAGAAATAGTATTTACCATTGTATTTATGGCACCATGAAGCCTCAAAGAAGCGGTGAGGGTCGTCAGCTTTCAGTGGTTTTCCGTCTTTATCGAGGATAATCACCGCCTTTGGCTCCTCTGCAAAGTGCATCATATCAGGCGCAAGACGAGCCACTCTCGATGGAAGAGCATCGCATTCAGACTTCTTTTGTGGTACGATAGCTTCGGTATCAGCAGGTGGTGGGGCAGCTATGCCAGACTCATTAAAGCATAGTTTGTTGTCCTTATACCACTGCAACTGTCCGCCCCAGATGCCTCCGAGGTAGAAATAATACTCGCCATCGTCATCTTTCATTACGGCATAGTCGATGGAATAAGAGCCGTGCATAGGGTCATTGAGCGGAATGAATGGACCTTCCGGTCTGTCTGCCACAGCGATACCGGTGCGGAAGATGTCGTTCTTGTCCTTTGCAGGGAAGTACATATAATACTTTCCGTCTTTTTCCTGTACGTCATTATCCCATAATTGGTGGCTTGCCCAGGGGATATCCTCCAATTTGAGGATGCAGCCATGGTCTGTCAGTTGCTTTTCACCACGGCAGACAGCCTCTAAATCGTCAGTGGAAAAGACGTGATAGTCTTTCATTTCATATTCGGCTCCGCTGTCGTCGTCGCCTACTCCTGCGTCCCAGTCGTGAGATGGGTAGATATAGAGTCTGTCATTCCATACGTGGACTGATGGGTCTGCCATGTAATCAGATGGCCATAGATATACTTTTCCTTTCATTGTTGTTAGTTTTTTTTATTTATTGGATTTGAAGATGAGGCTGTTGATGCGACAGATGGACTTGCTTTTCGTATCGGAAGAGATGACGAGGAAGAGAGCGTGCTTGCCGTTATAATGCTTCAAGCCTTCGACATTAGCGGTGAGATCTTGCGTTCCTGTGGTGGCTGGGATGACAAGAGATCCTATCTTCACTCCGCCTTTCTCCTCTGAAGGATGGTCAAGATATACGTCAATCTTGCCCGCTGTGCCTTCCATATCGCAGTTGAGAGAGAGTGAAAGCCCAGCTTTTCCGTAAGTCCGAGCGAAATTATAGTATTTATATCCTATGGTAGAACCATCGGTATTATTCACCATCGGACAGCGATTTATCTTTGAATCATAGTAATTACCAGTCTTAGGCAGAGGCGTTTCATCAGCATTGAGACGAATAATCTCTGTGTGCGAACCAGTATATATGACATTAGGATACTTGGCATAAGAAGGCTTAGGTCCGGTATAGTAACAAGCAATGCCAGCGGCATAACGAGTGAAAGGGTCGAGTCCTTCTGTAGCGAAGCCCTCAGAAGTAAGTTCTGCCTCAGAGATACGCACGTAACCGCTTTCGCCTTCCATCACTTCTACATTGATAGGAGCCACCATAGCCTGGCGAGAATACTCCGTAGTGCCAGCCTGACGATGATAGAATACCCACCATTTGCCGTTTATCTCGCATATACTGCCGTGAGTATTTCCGTTAGGGCAAGCCGTATGAATTGTCGTTCCATCGCTTTTACGCTCTCGTCCTCGTCCATCAATGATGGTTCCGCCGTATGTCCACGGTCCGAGAGGATTGTTGGAATAGCAATAAGCGAGGGTGTAGTTGCTCTGTGGGAGACCAAACTCGCCCTCATTAGTCCAGCGACTATAGATAAATACGTACTTATCCTTAATCTTGCGAATGGATGAAGCCTCGAAGAAACGATAGAGACTGTCCTGATTACGACCAGGAATCATATCCTCCACTATCTCTGTTCCTGGTTTGACAGTAGCCATTGTATTAGGATCCAGCTCGGCTCCGTAGGATTTTTCAAATCCCCAATAGCCGTAAACCCTACCATCTGTATCGACGAAGACGGCTGGGTCAAACGCTAACGGTCCTACAGTCTCCTGGGGATTAGCAGGATTCCAGTTGCATACCTCAAAGGGTCCGTCAGGTCTATCCGATTTAGCCACAAGGCTATGGCGCTGGTCGCTCTGCACGTTAGGATAGAGATAATACGTCTTTTTACCGTCTTTTCCTGTCACTACAGCCACATCAGGAGCGTAGAGCACATCGCCAGTGCCATCCTTTGCCTTCTTGGGATTCTTGCCGATAGGGGCAAGCCACTTGCCGTTTGCGTCCTTTTTAGATACGAAGATGATGCCATCGTAGCGCCAATCCTTAAGGTTTTCCACAGGTGCAGACCAAACTACCTGGTCGCGACCGCAGTAAAACTGTATGAGATTGTCATGCGAACCATATACATATACGCGGTACTTGCCGGGATTGTCTGGGTCTTCGAAGACGTAAGGCTCACCGTCAGGAATAAATTCCCACAGTGGGAGGTAAGGATTTTGTGCCGAAGCTTTATCTACTAATGCCGTAGAGCCGAGCATCAAGCCTAATGCCATAGAGATTATCTTCTTCATATCATATAGGTTTTATGCTGCTTTCCCCTGGTAGTCAGAGGTTTGTTTGGAGTTGGTCAGCGTAGTTCTATTCATTCAGATAACGCTAAAAACATAGGAATTAGTGCTTTTTACCCTTCTTTTTAGTGCTTTTACTTGCTTTTTTATCATTGGCAATGTCCTTACAGCACTGCGGTTTCACGAGGTCGATGATGTCCTTGATGAAAGGCTTAGGCTGGTTTTGGCGGTCGAAGAGCGTAGCATAGTCGGTGCGACCCATGATAGGGAAGTCGTTACGCCATGAGTTGGCATCGTTAGTACACCAGAAGTTGACACGCTGAACGGTGTCTTTATGCTTTAGCAGTACTTTGTAGAAGCTCACCCAGAAGTCGGCAACCTCAGCCTCTTTCTCAGGAGTAAGTCCATTCTTGAAAGGGTCTTTGTCGGCAGAATAGGCAAAATTATCACTGATATTTGCCCCACCTTTAAAGCCGTAAGGATTAGGAAGGACAGAGAGATCAAGCTCAGAGAATTGAGCTTTCAGCCCTAAAGACTCAATGACAGAAAGGTTATTGTCATACTGTTCGAGCACTTCCTTGCCGTCTTCGAGAATCATGTGGCCCTGCAGACCGATGGCATTGATAGGTAATCCCGCATTGACCAGAGGGCGAAAGAATTTCGCAATGCCTTCAATCTTGGCGGTTTTGTTCATAGAGAAGTCGTTGTAGATGAGCTGGGCGTTAGGGTCTGCTTCGTGGGCATATTGGAAAGCCAGCGGGATATAGTCGGTTCCGAGAATTTCCCAGAAGAGACTTTTGCGTGGCGAACCATCATCTTCAAAGGCTTCATTGACCACATCCCAGGATGTGACGCGACCTTTGAAATGGCTTACTACGGTAAAGATATAGTCGCGCATACGTTTCTTCAGCACTTCCGGTGAGACGAGTTTGCCGTCTTTGTCTTTATGAAACCACTCGGCACACTGCGAATGCCAGATGAGGGCATGGCCATGCACCTTTAATCCGGATGCTAAAGCCTTATCGACAAACTGGTCGGCTAAAGTGAAATCATAGATACCCTCCTCAGGATGCACCACTTCACTTTTCATGCAGTTTTCTGCCACTACGCAGTCGAAATGCTTTGTGACGTGATCCCAGTTGGCAGTCTGGTCGCCACTCACCATTCCTGTCACGTCGTGCTTGTTGGTAGGATTGGTTACGGCAGCCACTTCCCACTGGTTTACGCTTACTCCGGTAAGCCAATAGTCGCGGTATGCGTCCTTCAGACCTTGGGCATTGCATTGCAATGAGGTGGCTATCAGGAGGGATAATATGGATAATGTTTTTTTCATTCTTTTTTTATTTGTGGAAAATGAGTGGTGAATCGGCTGGCAATACAGCCGACTCATGAACTTTCATTCCTGGAATTATGACCTTTGTTCTATCTCATAGTTGATATTATCAATCACCTCATCAGTGAGTTCATACTGCGAGATGATGAAGATGCCGAGGAACAGGAGCGCTGCAGGGATGATGCAGACAAGCCAGAGGATGCCTTCCTCAGCCAGAGGAGACTGGTCGGTAGTGGCACTGTTGTAGCCTACGTATGCAAGTACGGCTGGACCTACAATACCTCCGAGCGTCATTCCCGCCTTGAAGAATATGCCAGTCAGAGCATTGACGATACCTGCAATGCGCTTTCCGCTCTTGTATTCGCCGTAGGAGATTACCTCAGGAACGAGAGCCCACATATATCCGGTAGCCACTATGACGCCAGTGCTCTTGATAAATTGTGCGATATATATCCACGTCATGCTTGGATTCTCCATCTTTGCAATGACGTAAATCATAATCATGCCTACGATAGCGGCGCCAAGGAAGATGTAGAACATATTCTTCTTGCCCACAGCCTGCTTGATGACAGGCACGAGAGGCATGAATATAAATGAAGGTATGGAGCCGAGAGCCATAAAGACTGACAGTTCGGCGGCAGTGCCGTGCATATTGCAATTCATGAAATAAGCACCGGCGGCATTGCCTATTGACATCATGGCAAAGGCAGTGATGAAGAAGAAAGCAATGACGCGCAGAGGACGATTGTGGAGAAACTCCATCCAGAGGTCGCTGACTTTCACGTTCTCACTCTCAGAAGCGTCCATCACTACCTTTTCCTTACACTGCGAGAAGCAGAAGAAAAGGAGGCACATACCCACGATGGCATAGATACACATGGTGGTAAACCATGCCTTAGGTTCCTTTGGAAGTCCATCACTCTGTGAGACAGCAAACCATGAAATGACGAGCGGAAGACCGGAATTGACTGCCAGTCCGCCGATGTTTGCCATAAACATACGTACGGAAGTCAAGACGGTAATCTCGTGAGTGTCACGAGTAAGGGAAGAATTAAGCGCACCGTAAGGCACGTTGATAAAGGTATAGAGCAACGTCATTGCAATATACGTGATGTAAGCATAGAGCAATGAAGGCGCGAAACCATCATAGAAACACAGTATGGCAAAGCCTGACAGAGGCAAACCTACATATATAAGGTACGAGCGATATTTGCCAAGAGAAGGATTGCTCTTGTCGATGAGTGCGCCAACGATAGGATCCCAGATGACGTTAGCGACGTTTCCTACGGTAAACATCACAGAGACAGCCAATGGGTCGAGACCATAGATGTCGGTGTAGAAGAAGAGAAGGTAGGTGCAAGTGACCTGAAAGATGAGGTTCTGAGCGAGGTCGCCAGAGCCGAAGCCGATGCGCTGCATCCAATTGAGTTTGTAGAAACCCTTTAGATTGTTGTTTTCTGACATAGTGCTGATATGTATGTTTTAGTAATTGACTCTTGTAATCGAAAAGTAAGTAGTAGAACTTCGATGTTGCAAAGTTAGCACTTTTCTTGTAGAAAAAAGTCTCGAAAAATACCATTATCCCGTTTTTGATACGTATTTATAAGTATTTGTTATATTTGGAAAAAGCCAGATAGAAAACAAAGGAAAAAGAGAAACCATTGCGAAATGGCTCCTCTTTTTAGCAAAAAGCCCGATGAAATGGGCGATTTTTGATGTTTTTGTCGCTCTTTTATGGTAGTTTTCTGATGTCAGCACGAGTGTAGTTGTCCATGTCGAGTTTATACTTCATAAGGTCTTCCAACCTATATTTCGGCGCAGGACAATCAATAGGGAACGGCATCTTGGAGAACTGCTGGAAATAGAGCAGACAAGCATCGCGCCACCACCATGCGTCCTTGGCTTGTCGGTCGAAGCATTCGAGTTGTTCCTCATATTGTGCCTTGTTGATATAAGGTTTCATCTCCCTCCATATTCTTGCGAAAGCCTCTGCCTCGCGCACTCCTTGATCGTAGGTGTGGCATAGTGCATCCCACATGGTTTCGCCATTGTGCATCTTATGATTCCATGCTACGTGGTGAAACCAAAGCAGCAGTTGCTCCGGACAAGTCTCCACCTTATTATATATATTATATAGAGAGTCGGGATAAAGGCGTGCATTTCCCGAACCAATAGTTACGCCAAAGCCAGGCTGATTGTCGGCAAACTTACCATCGTATGTGCGATTAAAGCCCAGTCCGAAACTGTCTGCCTTATGATAATACCAAGGTTGCCAGTCGTCTCGTCCACCCTTTATGTTGCACCATGGTTCAGGACCGTAATGATGGCCAGCGGCGAAGATGTGATGAAGTCCGAGCGGCATCATGTATCTTACCACCGCCTCATGGCTTTCCAGGAGCACTCTTGTCATCGGATTGATAAACCGTGGGTCGGTGGTGTCGAAATTCTTTGCAAGCCATTCGCGCGCTATAGTCTCCTTGGAGAGCGAGAGATTGCTGGCAAGCTTGCCGAAAGCGTACCAGTTTGCCTTGGTCATCTCCGAACCGCACCAGTTTTTCATGTCGCCTACATTAGATACGCCAGCAATGCCGACGATATTTTCGGTAGGATGGCGTAGCAGACTTATCATGTTATCATCGAAAGGCATGAAGCAGGTGTGTATGCTTTCGCCCGTGTATTCCTGCGTCAGTTGCACCTCAATCATCATCTTTGTCTTTTTCATGGCAAAGAGAAGAGGGTTTACAGGCTCACGTGGTTGGAAATCTACTGGGCCTAATTTGACCTGGATAATGACGTTGTCGCGGAACAGACCATCAAAAGGTATAAACTCATCGTAAGCCTGAGAAGCACGGTCGCCAGCTTTTGGGGAATAGACGAAGGCGCGCCACATCACGATAGGCTGGGCTGTCTTGCCCTCAAGTCCGGCATTTCGCCATCCTTTGGTCAAGGCATCAGCGAGCATATTGGCGCCATCGGTATGATTCCTGTCGTAATCCATCGGACCAGGCTGGCCCTCCGAGTTGGCTTTTACGAGGAAACCTCCGAAGTCGGGTATGAGAGAATATATCTCCTTAGCCTTCTTTGTCCACCATTGCTGCACTTTCTTGTCGAGCGGGTCAGCGGTTTTTAGTCCGCCAAGAACCTTAGGCGAAGCGAAATTGACGGAGAGATAGACCTTTATGCCGTAAGGGCGAAGTGCGTCGGCTATGCGCTTTGTCTCTTTGAGCTTGTTTTTAGAAAGCATCAATGGCTTAGCATTGACATTATTGAGCACAGTGCCGTTGATGCCTATTTCCTGATTTATCCTGCCGTATTCCTTTATTTTTTCGATGTTGGCTTGTTTGCCAGGAATCCAGAAGATGCTGTGTCCGGCAAATCCACGCTCGATGGTGCCGTCGGGATTGTCCCAATGATTGAGCAGGCGCAGTCCGTATGCCTGCTGTGCACTCACGCTAATGGTGCAGAGAAAAGTCGCCAGGAGGGTGAGGATGATGGATAGATTTTTTCGCATTGTTGTTGTTTTTTCTGTTGTTGTTTATGTTTGTTTGGGTAGTCGAATTTCTTATAATAACGTGGGAATGGGGCTTTTATTGTGATATTCTTCAATGAAGAATCTTATAAATGAAGAATGAAGAATGTAGAATGGCTGACGCCGTTGCGACTTCAAACTAACGTCAGCCGGTAACGCGGCTGACACAGTGGCTCCACTCTTTTAGTGAAAAGTGAAGAGTGAAAAGTGAAAAGTGAAAAATCGCACTGACGCGGTTGCGACTTCTAACTAACGTCAGCCGGTAACGCGGCTGACACAGGGGCGCTATGCTTGCGGAATGGGGGGACGGAAAAAGGAACAAAAGAGGGATGAGAGGGATATCAGAATGAGGAAATTATGATATTGGGAGGCAAAAGCATAGATATTACAATGCAAAAGCATAGCTTTCAGGCTGTAATAACTATGCTTTTACTGCCTAAAAACTATGCTTTTGCAATGCTTTGATTGTCAGTGCGTTGAGAGGTGCATTTCCTTGCTCTGCACTGGGACGGGAAAATGGGACAATTCTGTGGTGGGTGGCTCCGGTTTTCTCGTCTTTTCTATCAGCCGGTAACGTGGCTGATACAGGGGTTCTTCTCTTTATACCACTCTCATTACTGCATCTATGGCGCCTGACTGTGACTTGACGTATTCGCCAGCTTTGCGACTTGCTTCAGCCAGGGCTTTAGGGTCGCTGGAGAATTTGCGCATGAAGATTTCGAAATCGTGCGTGTCGCTGATGCTGAATCCGCCACCTTCTGCTATCAATGCCACTGCTTCCTGGAAGCGTTCATGATTTGGACCGAAGATGACAGGCATTCCCCATACCGCTGCTTCGAGCACATTATGGATGCCGACACCGAAGCCTCCGCCTACATAAGCCACTTTACCATAGCGATAGATGCTGGAGAGGAGACCGAAGCAGTTGATTATAATAGCATCAGCCTCTGCCAGTCGCTTGCTCAGGGCGTCTCTTTGTGCTTCATTTGCCGACTCCCATGCGTCGCTTGCATCAGTATAGCGTATCACTTTCTTGCCTTCGAGAAGTGCCTCAATCTGCTTGAGATGATCTTCACTAATGACGTGTGGAGCGATGATGAGCTTCCAGTCAGGATTGTTCTGGAGCATATAAGGGATGAAAATCTCTTCATCAGGCTGCCAACTGCTTCCTGCCACGAAGCCATTCTTGCCATCGAGGAAAGCGGAAACGATAGGAAGTTCCTTGCTCTGCTCCTTGATGGAGAGCACGCGGTCGAAGCGAGTGTCGCCACTGACGGTGACATCATGGATGCCAATCTTGGCGAGCAGTTCGCGAGAGCGCTCATTTTGCACGAAGAATCGTGTGAAGCATTTCAGCACTTTGCCGTACTCTCTGCCGTACCAACGGAAGAAAATCTGGTTGGGACGGAATATGGAGCTGACGCTATAGACTGGAATATTGCGGTGGCGCAAGATATGGAGGTAGTTATACCAGAACTCATACTTGATGAAGAACGCCATTTCAGGTCGTATGGTGCGCAGGAATCTGCGTGCATTGTGTGGAGTGTCGAGAGGAAGATAGCAGATGATGTCAGCCCCCTCGTAATTCTTTCTCACCTCATAACCAGATGGCGAGAAGAACGTGAGGAGGATTTTGAATTCCGGACGCTCCTTTCTGAATCGCTCGATAATGGGACGTCCTTGTTCAAATTCACCCAAAGAGGCGGCATGAAACCATACGTATCGGGCGTTAGGATCAATCTTGTCCTTAATCGTCCGTATGGCTTTCTTCTCGCCTTGCCACATCATCTTCACCTTTTTGCTGAAGAGACTGGCTATGGCTACGCCTGTCAGGTAAATGAGTATTATAATATTGTACATTCCGATATCTTTTAGCCCAACTTCTCGATAGCACGCTTCATGCGGGCGATGGTCTCTTCCTTACCGAGAAAAGCGGAAATGTCGAACATACCAGGACCCTTGCCTTCGCCTACGAGAGTGAGGCGGAAAGCGTTCATTACGTCTCCGAGCTTATAGCCCTTGCTTTCCACCCAAGCCATTACTACAGGCTCCTGACCCTCAACAGAGAAGTCTTCGATGCCCGCGAGGACGTCAGCCAGTTCGGTCATTACAGCGGCAGAATTCTCCTTCCAGCGCTTCTTGACGGTCTTCTCGTCATACTCCATCGGAGCGATGAAGAAGAAAGAGCAGAGTGGCCATAGCTCGCTGACGAAATTGACGCGGTCCTTCATCATAGCCACCACCTTAGTGATGCGCTCCATAGACTCCTCTACGCCGTTGTTAGCCACGATAGGAGCGAAGAGCTCAGCAATCTCTTCAGGGCTCTTCATGAGGATATACTCATGGTTGAACCACTGTCCTTTCTTGTAATCGAACTTAGCACCAGCCTTAGAGCAGTGAGAAATATCGAAAGCCTTTACGAGTTCATCGAGAGAGAAAATCTCCTGTTCGGTGCCAGGATTCCATCCGAGCAGGGCGAGGAAATTGACCACAGCCTCTGGGAAATATCCGCTTTCACGGTATCCAGAGCTGATTTCTCCAGTCTTAGGGTCGTGCCATTCGAGAGGGAAAACTGGGAATCCGAGACGGTCGCCGTCACGCTTGGAGAGCTTTCCCTTACCTTCCGGCTTGAGCAGGAGAGGAAGGTGAGCAAACTGTGGCATAGTGTCAGCCCATCCGAAAGCCTCATAGAGAAGCACGTGGAGAGGCGCACTTGGAAGCCATTCCTCACCACGGATGACGTGAGAGACCTCCATGAGGTGGTCGTCCACGATGTTGGCAAGGTGGTAAGTAGGCAGTTCGTCAGCGCTCTTGTAGAGCACCTTGTCGTCGAGGATGTCGGTCTTGATGCGCACCTCGCCGCGGATGAGGTCATTGACGAGCACTTCCTTGCCCGGATTGATAAGGAAACGCACTACATACTGCTTGCCGTCAGCGATGAGCTGGTCCACCTCTTCCTTGCTGAGGCTGAGGGAATTGCGCATCTGAAGGCGAGTTTTTGCATCGTATTGGAAGTTTTGTATCTCGCTGCGCTTGGCCTCGAGCTCTTCCGGAGTGTCGAATGCGATGTACGCTTTGCCTGCATCAATAAGCTGCTTGACGTACTTCTTGTATATATCCCTACGCTCGCTCTGGCGGTAAGGACCATGTTCGCCTCCGAAGCTTACACCTTCATCAAACTTGATGCCGAGCCATTTGAATGACTCGATGATGTATTCCTCAGCTCCTGGCACGAAGCGATGGGAGTCTGTGTCCTCGATACGGAAGATGAGGTCACCGCCATGCTGACGGGCAAAGAGGTAATTATACAATGCAGTACGTACTCCGCCGATGTGAAGAGCACCGGTAGGGCTTGGCGCAAAGCGCACTCTTACTTTTCTTTCCATGTCTATCTATTAGTCGATTTTACAGCACACTCATAGAGCGTACTACCTCTAATTTAATTATTTTCAGTGCAAAATTAACATTTTCTCCCCACTTTAGCGAACTTTTTCCTGTTTTTTCTCTCTTATCCAATTATTTTTTAGTATTTTCGCACCCAGAAGTAACAGAGCCACCCTATAATCATCGGCTTTTGTCAAAAAGAAAAACGCAAAAAGACAATGTCAACAAGATATTCCACAGAAGGACAGAAGAGATGGCAAGCGTATCTGCTGCGCTTCCTTATCATATTGGTTTCGACGGTAATAATCGTACTGGCGATGCCAAAGAAGTCCGTGCCCAACTATGAAGTGAAGGAAAACTCAGTATGGCTGAAGGAACCTGTCACTGCCGGAATAGACTTTGACGTGCCAAAGGACTCCATAATCTATCAGGCACAGGTCGATTCCGCTATGCAGTATTTCGTGCCATATTACGAGATAAATGACGAGATAGGCAACAGATACATCAAGCGCTTCCAGTCGAAATACAGAAACGGTATCGAGGGACTGCCAAAGTCTTTCGTCAACTCCGTCACAGCCAAACTGCGCGAGATATACAATGTCGGCATCATGCCGTCAGAAGATTACGCCAGGATAACGCGCGACACATTGGCTGTAATCAATTTCAAGCGAGGCAACACCACCAGGAAGATACTCTGCACCGAGTTTTACACTCCGCTCAAAGCCTATGAGAGCTTCTTCAAAGACCCTCAGATGAACTATGCGAGAAATATGCTCCAGAAGTGCAATATCGACAATTATCTGAAGGAAAACCTTATCTATGATAAAGCTCAATGTCAGGCAGATATAGAAAATCTCACATCCACTATCACCAAGCATGAGGCAGAATTCAAGAAGGGAGAGTGCATCGTCGATCGTGGACAGGTGGCAACGCCAATCATAGTAAAAGCACTTGCCACATATTCCGCAGAGATGGAGAAGAATGAATCACTGATGAGCCGTTCCACCACCATGATAGGACGCGCCCTTATTATCATCATGCTGCTCTCCGTCTTTACCATCTATCTGCACCTCTTCCGTGGCGACTACTTCCGCAAACCGCGCTCGCTCGCCATGGTCTATTTCCTTATAGTCCTATTCCCAGTGCTCGTGTCGCTCACATATCAGTATAGCCAGCATTACATCTACATTCTCCCGCTCGCCATGCTGCCGATGTTCATACGCATCTTCCTCGACTCGCGCACAGCCTTTATAGCGCATATCACGATGGTGCTCATAGCGGCGCTGGCGCTCAGTCAGCCATTTATCTTCGTGATAGTGCAGGTGGTCAGCGGTCTCGTCTCCATCTTCTCGCTCCGCGAACTGTCAAAGCGCTCGCAGGTGTTCACCGCATCCGTCACCACCTGCGCTGCCGGACTGATAGTATATCAGGCACTCAAGCTCACCCAACCAGGCGAAGACTGGCATCTGTCGCCAGGCGAAGTGTCGCATTTCATATTCTGTGGAGTCTTGCTTCTTACATCCTATCCATTGATGTACGTAGTGGAGAAAGCCTTCGGATTTACCTCCGCCGTGACGCTCTTTGAGCTTTCAGACATCAATAAGGACCTCCTGCGCCGCCTCTCGGAAGTGTCTGCCGGAACGATGCAGCATAGCATCACGGTCAGTAACATCGCTGCCGACATAGCGCAGAAGATAGGTGCCCGCAGCCTTCTCGTGCGTACAGGCGCGCTCTATCATGATATAGGTAAGATATCCAATCCTTCCTTCTTCACCGAAAACCAGAAGGACATCAATCCTCACGACCACATGACACCACAGGAGAGCGCACGCATCATCATCAATCACGTCAAGGAAGGAAAGCGCCTCGCAGAGAAATATGGACTGCCTAATGAGATTATCGACTTTATCATGACTCATCATGGCGCAGGAATGACAAAATACTTCTACATCACGTACAAGAATGCTCATCCTGACGAAGAGGTGGACAAGGCTCCTTTCACATATCCAGGACCTAATCCATTCACTACCGAGCAGGCAATTCTCATGATGGCAGACTCCGTAGAGGCTGCGTCACGCTCGCTGAAGGACTATACAGAGGAGAGCATCACCGAACTGGTCAATCGCGTCATCGACGGTATCGTGGCAGACGGATTCTTCCTCGACTGTCCAATCACATTCCATGACATCTCTGTGGCAAAGCGTGTCATCATAGAACGTCTCAAGACAAACTATCACACACGCATCACATATCCAGAACTGAAGACTGCCGCACAGAAGTCGGCAGAGCAGGAAGCCAAGAAAAATAAGAAGAAATGAAGGCAGAAGAAGATAATCCCACACACGCCATCTACCGCTGGACAGCACTCGACGCCATAGCCCTGCCCATCATATTCCTCAGCAGGATAAGGCATTGCGCGGGATATGGAGTGCAGTCGCCCACCGACTACGCCTTCGTACGCGAAGTAATCTATGAGCACGGCGACTACAGTCTCTACCCAGAACTCCTCGCTGGCAGCCACAAGTCAGCATGGATGGAGAGGAAGATAGCAAAGCTACTGCTCAGGATAAGCAACTATGCCCAAGCGGAAAGCATAGCCACAAGCGGACCAATGACGCCGATGATGCACCGTGCCTTGCGCCTCGGATGCCACAAAAGCCGTATCATACCCTACGTCCCATCAGCGCCGCCATCGCCTCTCATCATCATAGCCGACATAAGAAAAGAGGGTAGAGAGGAATGGAAAGCCCTCCTTCAGCGCCCCAATATCATAGCTTACGACCTCCACTACATAGGCTTCGCATTCCATGATGCAGGCAGATATGGAGAAGCGCATATCGTGAATTTCTATTAAACCCAAATCGGTCATTAGACCACAATGTTCAAAAACTCTTGCTATTGTGTTGTTTCCTAACAGATTTTATTTTCTTGTCGGCATCTTGCCTGTCTTTGTAACTTGACGTAGCCCGCTACGCCTGCGTTACAAATACAGCCAATCTGCTCGACAATAAAACAAAATCTGTTTAGTCTCTAATGACCGATTTGGGTTAAAAAATAGTGACTCAAAGAGCCCAAGACACCGTAAACTGTAAGTTCTTTTCCTAAATTATATAAAAAAAACAGAGAATGACTTGCAGATAACAAAAAAAACAGTATCTTTGCGCCCGAAAAAACAAAAAAAAGAACTAAAAAAAAATAATATTATGTATTGGACACTTGAATTAGCATCAAAACTGGAAGACGCTCCATGGCCTGCTACCAAGGAGGAACTCCTCGACTACGCACTCCGTTCCGGCGTGCCAATGGAGGTAATAGAGAATCTCGAAGAGATAGAAGACGAAGGTGACGTCTATGAATCCATAGAAGATATATGGCCAGACTATCCTACAAAAGACGACTTCCTCTTCGACGAGGAAGAATACTAATCGTTTGTTAGTCGGTTTAAAGTGCAGAACATAAGCGGTACAGGAATTTTCAAGAAGATTCCTGTATCGCTTTTTCTTCTTTTATCGACGCATAAATTGTGCTATAAGTAAATAAATAAGCACATTATGCTATTAGGCTTTTGTTTCTTTGGGTTTAACGTTTGATAATCAAGCGATCAAACCTATCGCCTCGCTTTTCCTCTGAAACTGTTTCGAGCTAAAGCGGATTCGCAGTTCTGACACAGTGCTTCTGTGGCTTTATGATGCAGGAAACCTTCTATCATCGCTTGCGCTCGGGGCGATGAAAGTATCTCTTCGAGCGACTGATGGAGCAGGTTTCCGAGGATGATGTCACCGTCATGATCGAGGCAACATGGCACGAGACTGCCGTCGGCAAGCACTCCGATTTGCTTGATTAGCGCTTTGCAAAACAGTTGTTTCTTCTCTTCTTGACCGGAAGTAACGGACGTTTCGTCTTTTGCTTCAGGCCATTCAAACTTGCGATCGAACTCAAGATAGATGTTTTCACAGAGACGATAGCCGTCAGGACGCTCCTTCCAGGGCTTCGGTACGTAGTGCTCGATGAGGCGCATCACTTCTTCATTCTCCTTATCTCTGCCTCCCTGATTCCAAAGACGCAGCACCATGCAGGTGCCTTTCTCTGCCGCAAGGGTGGAGAAGTGCATCACTTCATCTATGTATTCTGCCAATCTGCCCTTGGCATTGCTCTCGTGTGAATGCAGTGAGAGTTGTATCTTGTGTGGAAGCGTGTCGATAAGGTCGAGGGCACGATGGAGTAGGGTGCCATTCGACGTGAGAACTGTCTTGAAGCCCTTTTCTCGTGCAGTGGAAATAAAATGTGGAAGAAGGGGGTGAAGCAGCGGTTCGCCCATCAGATGAAAATAGAGAAAGCATACCTTTCCCTGGATTTTATCGGTCATAAGGTCAAATTCCTCTGCTGTCAACTGTCTTTTCTCCCTCTTATGCTTGGGGCAGAAGTCACAGTTGAGATTGCATGTATTCGTCACTTCTATATAGCAGCGGTCTATCATTTTATTGTTCTTATCTGTCATAAGCCATGACATAATTTGGTACTATTTGCAAATCTACAATATTTTATTGAGAAATCAAAAGAAAAGAATAAGAAAAGCAAAAAAAATAATGACTGGCGATATGGGCGCATTAACGCTCTTATCACCAGTCATTGTCATCTTATAATCCTCTTGATTAGAGGCTTATTTGACTTTACTTCTGTATGAGTTCCATTGTGTCCTTAGCAATCATAAGTTCCTCATCAGTAGGAATTACGACAACCTTAACCTTAGAGTCAGGAGTAGAAATGAGAGCCTCCTTACCATGAATAGTAGCATTAAGCTCCTTGTCAATCTTGATTCCCATGAACTCAAGACCCTCGCAAGCGCCTTCACGCATAGTAGCCTGGTTCTCACCAACACCTGCAGTGAATACCAATACGTCGATACCGCCCATTGCAGCAGCGTAAGCACCGATGTACTTCTTGATGCGATAGAAGTAAGATTCCTCTGCTATCATAGCCTTTGGATCGCGTTCTGCCACAGCATTCTCTACGTCACGCATGTCAGAGTAGCCGCAAAGACCGAATACACCAGACTTCTTGTTGAGAAGATTAGAGATACCGTCAGCGTCAAGACCGAGCTTCTTCTGGATGAACGTGATAGCGCCACCGTCGATATCGCCAGAGCGTGTGCCCATCATGATACCCTCAAGCGGAGTAAGACCCATAGAAGTATCTACACACTTGCCGTCAACGACAGCAGCGAGAGAGCCACCGTTACCGATATGAGCAGTAACCATCTTGCAGCCTTCCTGTGGTATGCCGAGGAATTCGCAAGCACGCTTGCTTACATAGCGGTGAGATGTGCCGTGGAAACCATAGCGACGAACGCCATACTTCTCGTACAACTCGTAAGGAACGGCATACATATAAGCCTTAGAAGGCATGGTCTGATGGAATGCAGTGTCGAATACACCAACCTGTGGGAGGTTTGGCATCAACTCGCTAACAGCATTTACGCCCTTGAGGTTTGCTGGGTTGTGGAGAGGAGCAAGGTCACTACACTCGATGAAAGTCTTGATCACTTCAGGAGTAATGACTACAGACTTAGCGAATTTCTCACCACCATGCACCATACGATGACCTACAGCATCGATTTCGTCGAGGGACTTGATAACGCCGACTTCCGGGTCTGTGAGGAGAGAGAAAATGAACTTAACGCCTTCTGTGTGCTCAGGAATGTCGTGCATGATCTGCTTCTTCTCGCCGTTAGCGAGCTTCACCTTTACGAATGCGTTGTCAAGACCTACGCGCTCAGCGCCACCAGATGTCATCACTGAGTGATCATCCATGTTGTAGAGAGCATACTTGATGCTCGAAGAACCACAGTTTAAAACTAAAATCTTCATCTTTAAAAATGAAGAATGAAGAATGTAGAATGAAGAATATGAGTTACCTCTTACACTTTAAAAGGCAAATCTTCTTCATCTATAACTCCATTCATTTTTATTTGGTTAATATTCTGTTTTTTTGTTTTAATAGAAGCCACGAGCAAAGCAATGAGTTCGCTACAGTCTTTTGCCATACTGTCAAATTCATGTTGTGTCATGTAACCAGTATCTTTGAGAAGATTGAGCCAGTTCATTGTCTCATTGGCTTCCTTAAGGGATATTGATAGTTTAGAAATGAAGTCCAAAGAACTTTGGGCAAATTCCGATTCATGCACATTAGCAGAGATGGAAGTGCCCGAACGAAGGACTTGTTTGTATAGAGTTGCAAGTCGCCAGTCCGTATTGGATAAATGCAGAAACATATTTACGATTCTTACTGCAAAAGCATAGCTCTTGACATGCAGCACAGAACCTTCACGTTTATAATTAGTTTCCATATTCAGGAGATTGTAACTTTCTATTCTTCATTCTTCATTCTTCATTCTTCATTTAATAAATCTACTTGGCGTCCATAGCCTGGCAAGCAGTGATGGCAACGAGGTTTACGATGTCTTCTACTGAGCAACCGCGGCTGAGGTCGTTTACTGGACGAGCGATACCCTGGAGGATAGGACCGATAGCGATAGCGTTACCGAGACGCTGAACGAGCTTATAGCTGATGTTGCCTACCTCAAGGTTAGGGAATACGAGTACGTTAGCCTTACCAGCGATTTCAGAGCCTGGAGCCTTCTTAGCAGCAACAGATGGTACGAGAGCTGCGTCAGCCTGGAGTTCACCGTCAATCTTGAGTGTTGGATCGAGCTCCTTAGCAATCTTTGTAGCTTCAACGACCTTATCTACTACCTCGTGTGATGCGCTACCCTTTGTAGAGAAAGAGCACATTGCGACACGTGGATCAGCGATACCAGCCACAGACTTGGCAGTCTGAGCGGTGCAAACAGCAATCTGACCGAGCTGATTAGCATCAGGCATTGGAGTTACAGCTACGTCAGCCACGATAAGAACACCGTTCTCACCATACTGAGGGGTCTCTGTAATCATCAGCATAGCGCCGCTTACGCAAGAGATGCCAGGAGCTGTCTTGATGATCTGGAGAGCAGGACGGAGGGTGTCGCCTGTAGTAGAGAGAGCACCTGAGATCTGTCCGTCAGCGCCTTCTGTCTTGATAATCATACATCCGAGGTAGAGAGGGTTCTTCACGAGCTCACGAGCCTTCTCGATAGTCATGCCCTTCTTCTTACGAAGCTCAGCGAGGAGCTGTGCATATTCCTCTGACTTCTCGCAGTTTTCTGGGTCGATAAGTGTAGCCTCACCGATGTGTGTAAGTCCCTTTTCCTTAGCGAGGGCAGCCACCTTCTCTGGGTTACCGATAAGAATAAGGTCTGCAATACCCTGCTCCAGTACCTTGTCTGCAGCAGTAAGAGTGCGATCCTCTTCAGCTTCTGGGAGCACGATGCGCTGCTTGTTTGCTTTAGCACGCGCAATGATTTGTTCAATTAAACTCATAGTTTGTTTTAGATTTATGATTGATAAGTGTAAGTCAGTGTCATTAAGTACTCTGAAATAGTTTACAAAAGTACACAAAAAAAAGTGAACTGCAAAGGCATTTCACTTTTTTTTCTCTTTTCCTCTTTATTATACGCGCGTAATTGGCATTCACTTCGTCTTACTTCGCCATTTCATCGGCAAGGATGCTCTCCAGGCTTTCTGCTGAGAGTCGCAAGCGGAAGTTGCCATTTATCGCTGTTGAGATGCGTCCAGTCTCTTCTGACACGACGATACAGATGGCGTCACTCTCCTGCGACATTCCCATTGCAGCGCGGTGACGGAGTCCCAATTCGCGTGGAATGTCGAGGTCATGGCTCACAGGCAGGATACATCCTGCAGCCTTGATGCGCTTCTTACTGATTATCATAGCGCCGTCATGAAGCGGTGAATTCTTGAAGAATATATTCTCTATAAGTCGCTGATTGATATTTGCATCGATGGTATCACCCGTCATCACAATGTCATCGAGACTGCTGTTTCGCTCGATTACGATAAGGGCACCCACCTTAGAGCGTGCCATACTCTGGCAAGCCATGACGATAGGCATTACAGCCTCGCGATCCATCTTGTCTTCTTTCTTTGCCGAACCGAAGAGTTTGCGGAAGCTCTTCAGGCGATTTTGCGCTCCGAGATTATTGAAAAACTTGCGTATCTCATCCTGAAAGAGGACGATAATGGCAAGCGAACCCACTCCGACAAACTTGTCGAGGATGGCTCCGAGCAGGCGCATCTCGAGCACCCGGCTCACGAAAAGCCAGATGATGACGAAGACAAAGATGCCTATAAACACGTTCAGCGACTTGGAATCACGCATGAACCTGTAAGTATAGTAGAGCAGCAATGCTACAAGAAATATGTCTATCGCATCTATTATCGCAAAATCAAACATTGTGGAGAAAGAGGGGGTTAAAAGTTTAAAGTGAAAAGTGTTATTAAATGAAGAATGAAGAATGAAGAATGGGAGTTACGTTTCTTTTGGTGAAGAGTGAAAAGTGAAGAGTGAAGAGTGAAGAGTGAAAAGTGAAAAATCGCACTGACGCGGTTGGGAAACCGCAAGCCGAAGAACGTAATCCGAATTCTTCATTCTTCATTCTACATTCTTCATTTTCCACTGAGGGGGTCTTATTCCAGGCTCTTCATCTTGTTATAAATCATCACAGCCTCGACAGCCTCCTTCACATCATGCACGCGAAGGATGTCTGCACCATGCTCAAGGGCAAGCATATTGACGGCAGTAGTGCCGTTGAGAGCATCAGAAGCAGTGCCTCCGACGAGTTGCCATATCATTCTCTTGCGTGAAACACCAACGAGAAGAGGCAATCTGAAGGTATCTTTCAATTCCTGCTGACGGGCAAGGAGAGCGAAATTGCCGTCGATGACGTCCTTTCCGAAACCGTAACCTGGGTCGAGGATGATGTCTCTATGACCGAGATTATTGAGCATCTTTATCTTCTTGAGGAAATGAGAGACGGTGAGTTCCAGCGTAGGCTGCACCGACATAAGGATATAAGTGGCTTTCAGACGTGCCACTTCGCGGAATATCTCTGGTATCTCGGCGCCGGTATTCTCCATTGGAGTATCGACCACTCCGGTCACTCCACCTTCGGATACGTCATTGATTATTGCCGCTCCAAATTCCTTCACCGCCATTCTTGCCACCGATGGACGGAATGTATCTATTGAGAGAACGGCATTAGGCTGCTCTCTTCTTACTATCTCAAGACCGTAGCGCATACGACGCAACTCTTCTTCTTCGCCCACTTCTGCCGCGCCGGGACGGGTGGAGAAGGCACCGACATCTATTATTGTGCCGCCTTCAGCAATAATCTGATTGGTTCGCTCGGCAATCTCCTGCTCCGACTGCTTTCTGCTGCCTACATAGAAACTGTCGGGAGTGACATTGAGAATGCCCATTACTTGTTTTTCTTCCATGGTTTTTATTTGTTTATGTCTGCAAAAGTAATGATATTTTCCCGTACATGCAACATTTTTTGGTAAAACAATGAAAGTTTACAAACATTTTACTTACCTTTGCAAACGGCAGTCCTATGTTTTGTCTAAAAGCCTTGTCGCAAACCTGCTCATGGCTTTCCACCGTGGCAAGACAAGTAAGTGGATAACCATTCATTCACAAACACTTCTATTCTTTATCAACATCATTTTGATTACCTTATTATGGTAAGATAAAAATGGGACAGTCAGACTACAAACACGTCAAAACTACCAAACAACAACAAAACGAATATGAAGACATTTTTCAACGCCAAAGACCTCGGTGACATCAGAGTTGCCCTTGCCGAGGCACAGGAAGTAAAGGCAAACCGTTTCGATTTTCAGCATCTTGGAAAGAACAAGACTCTCCTTATGGTGTTCTTCAACAACTCCTTACGCACTCGTCTCTCCACTCAGAAGGCTGCAATGAATCTGGGTATGAACGTCATAGTGCTCGACGTGAATGCTGGAGCCTGGAAACTGGAGACCGAGCGTGGCGTCATCATGGACGGAGATAAGAGTGAGCACCTCCTCGAAGCCATCCCTGTGATGGGCTCCTTCTGCGATATTATCGGCATTCGTTCTTTTGCCGGACTGACTGACAGAGACTTTGACTATGCAGAGACCATAGTAAATCAATTCGTGAAATACTCTGGCAAGCCTGTCTTTGCTATGGAGACAGCTACCGTCCATCCGCTCCAAGCCTTTGCAGACCTTATCACTATCGAAGAGCATAAGCAGATGGAGCGCGTAAAAGCCGTGCTCACGTGGGCGCCACATTGCCGCTGTCTGCCTCAGGCTGTGCCTAATTCTTTTGCAGAATGGATGCTTGCCGCTCCCGACGTGGATCTGGTCATCACTCATCCTGAGGGCTATGAGCTTGACCCTAAGTTCACAGAAGGCGCCACTATCGAGTATAATCAGAAGAAAGCATTCGAGGGTGCGGATTTCATCTACGCCAAAAACTGGTCTTGTCCTGGCGTAACGCGCCCTGAAGACTATGGTAAGATACTGACAGACTATAAGGAAATGGCGCATTGGACCGTAGATGCTGAGCACATGTCATGGACCAACAACGGCAAGTTCATGCACTGCCTGCCTGTTCGTCGCGGTCTTATCGTGACCGATGATGTCATAGAAAGTGCCAACTCGCTCGTCATTCCAGAGGCTGCCAACCGTGAGATATCATGTCAAGTAGTGCTGAAAAGAATGCTTGAAGCTTTGTAATAAGAATAAAAAAAAGGTGTCTGATTTATTTTCAGACACCTTTTTATTATATATAGGGTCGGGATGACCAGATTCGAACTGGCGACCCCTACGTCCCGAACGTAGTACGCTACCAACTGCGCTACATCCCGATAGTTCTGCTTTCTTTCTGTCATTATAAATGCTGAACCAGATGCAAAGGTACAACTTTTTTTTCTTAAACCGAAAACATTTTTCTGAAAATTATACTTTTTTCATGGTTATCGGTTGTGCTTTGGATGCAGGAAAATATCAATAGATGTAATACGTAACCTTGTACCACCAATATTTCGTAAATTCTAAATTGTGGAGTGCTGTCTGGAAGACAGTACCGAGCGTAGCGATAGTAACCCGGGACGAAGTCTCGGGATTGTAACCATGGAGAGAAGAGCTGTCTGAAAGACAGTACCTCCCTCATAAACGAAGCATTCGCGTCAATCCGCTTTCTATGTTAATATCCAAATTTTTTGACCATTATTTTCAATTTATGGGCTCAGGGGAGATTGTCCGTGGATAAAACAACCTCTCCTAACTAAAATATCT
>OLFV01001324.1_pt1 | contig 24347 bp, 20 predicted proteins | sample 1605551 | NCBI WGS metagenome assembly OLFV01 (sample SAMEA3888922, study PRJEB22519) | human gut metagenome | biome: human gut; feature: human-associated habitat; material: faeces | place: Denmark | collected 2011 | reverse complement strand
GTGCTCCTCTGGCGCACCATTGCGGTTGTCCTCAGCCATAAAGGGGCGTATTGAGTACATGAATATGAAAGAGAAGACAGTATTTCTTGACCGAGATGGAGTTATTAATGAAAAGGCTCCTGAGGGGGACTATATAAAATCATGGAGTGAATTCCATTTTTTACCTGGTGCTATTGAGGCCATTAGGTTACTGAATGACCATAATTGGCACGTTGTCATTATTACGAATCAGCGAGGCATAGCTAGACATTTAATGACGATGCATGACCTGAACAGGATTCATTTTTTCCTGAAAGAAGAATTACAGAATCATGGTGCCCATGTAGATGGAATTTATGTCTGCCCTCATGAAAAAGGGACATGTCATTGTCGTAAACCGGATATTGGCTTGTTCTTGCAGGCAGAGCAGGATTTTCCTGTAGAGAAATCTAAATCCTGGATGATTGGCGACAGTCAAAGCGATATAGAAGCCGGTAGAAATTATGGGATTCGTACGATTTCAGTTGTAAATCTGAATCCTTTGGCAGATAAACAGTTTCCTAGTCTATTAAGTGCTGTAAATTTCCTGATTAACAGCTGAGGTGGCGTTATGGTTATTACTAAGACACCGTTTCGTATGTCTTTTTTTGGTGGCGGGACAGATATGAAAGAGTTCTATGAAGAGTATGGAGGAAGCGTTCTCTCCACAACTTTTGATAAATATTGCTATGTGACGGCTCGGCATTTGCCGAAGTTCTTTGACTACTCTTCTGAGTTTGTATATTCCCGCATCGAACGGGTTACAGATATTGATGAAATACGGCATCCTTTAATTCGGAATTGTATGAAGTACCAGAAAATGCATCATATACGACTAGCTTATGATGCCGATCTTCCGGCGAGAACAGGACTTGGCACCAGCTCATCCTTTGCAGTGGGGATGCTGAATGCTTTTCATGCTTTAAAGGAAGAAATGGCGGACAAGAAAAAACTGGCTGATGAAGCTATTTATGCAGAAAGAATATTATGCGATGAAGCCGGTGGGATTCAGGACCAGATTGCAGCTTCTTTTGGCGGCCTTAATAGAATTGATATGGATGAAGATGGATATCATGTGATTCCTCTCGTGATTTCACGGGATCGGAAACAGGAGTTAAATGATTCCCTTATGCTGTTCTTTACCGGATTTTCGCATATGTCAGCAGATGTGCAGGAAAAGGTGAAAGAAAATTTCCAAGATAAAATACGTCGTCTGCAGGATATGAAGGGCATGGTAGGAGATGCCCAGAATATTTTGACAGGCAAAGGGACTTTAACCGAATTTGGCCGACTGCTTCATGAATCGTGGCAAATCAAGAGAAGCCTTTCCGGTGGTATTTCTACAGGAGAAATAGATGCTATGTATGACACTGCCCGTAAAGCAGGAGCAGAAGGAGGAAAACTCCTGGGGTCCGGAGGTGGTGGTTTTTTGCTGTTTTATGTGGATAAAGATAAAAAGCCTTACGTAAAAAAAGCGTTGGAAAAACTTCTGCATGTTCCATTTTCCTTTGAAACAGGCGGCACTCGCATCATTTATTACAGAGAAGAAGAACCTGTAAATTTTTGAGGAGAACTTATGAAAAAGACGACAGAAGCGTATTTGATAGAGTTACTTGATAGATACCCTGCATTGAAGACGATTGAAGATAATATATATGCAGCTGCTGAATCCTTAATTCATCTGTATCAGTATAAAGGGAAGCTTTTGGTATGCGGTAACGGAGGCAGTGCCGCAGATTCTCTGCACATAGTTGGAGAGCTGATGAAATCCTTTAAGCAGTATCGATCAATCCCAATAGAACTCCGGAACAAGCTGGAGAAATATGAGAATGGCTATGATTTAGGAAATCATCTTCAGATGCCGCTTCGCGCGATAGCCCTTGTTTGTGAATCTGGATTAAACACGGCCTTTGCCAACGATGTGAATCCGGACTATGTATTTGCCCAGCAGGTCCTTGGCTATGGAGACAAAGGGGACATCCTTATGGGAATCAGCACATCAGGGAATTCCCATAACGTTGTTTATGCAGCGGAAGTGGCTAAAGCCATGGGGCTTACCTTTATTGCACTGACCGGACAGGGCGGTGGAAAACTGAAAAAGTTAGCGGATATCTGTATAGCTGTACCGGAGACGGAGACCTTTAAAGTACAGGAACTTCATCTGCCCGTTTATCATGCTCTCTGCCTGGCAGTGGAAAATGAGATTTTCAAGGTGGGAGATATATCATGGAAGCAGTAATATTAGCCGGTGGATTTGGCACCAGACTGCAAAAGGTAGTTCATGACGTGCCCAAGCCCATGGCGCCCGTTGCGGGCAAACCATTTCTTTCCTATTTGCTTGACCAATTAGATAAACAGGGGTGTACCCATGCTGTTCTGGCAGTGGGCTATAAGAGAGAAGCGATTCAAAATTATTTTGGCTCCGGTTACAAACGTATTTCTCTTTCCTATTCCGTAGAGGATAAGCCGCTTCTTACCGGTGGGGCATTGAAAAAGGCATTACAAATGGTTACAGAAGATGCAGTGCTTGTGCTAAATGGAGATACGTTCTTTGGTGTAGATTTTTCTAAAATGATGGATTTTCATTATAGGACTCATTCTGATGCTACACTGGCAGTAAAAGAGCTTCATGATTTCTCACGATATGGGACAGTCCATTTTGATGATGATTATAGAATCACCAAATTTGTAGAGAAAAAAGCATGTCCGAAAGGTTTTATCAATGGTGGGGTATATGTACTGAATCGTACCCTTTTTTGTGATATTCCTCAGGATAAATTTATGATGGAAAAAGACTTTCTGGAAAAGTATGTAGACACAAAATTGTTTAGTGCTTTTCCATGTGACAGTTATTTTATAGATATTGGCATTCCGGAAGATTATGAAAAGGCAAATAAGGAGTTTCGCAAGCTGGTATGAAGAATAAAAGGCTGCTTTTTGTAACGACCAGGCTTTTCTGGCCAACGGATAGCGGGAGGAAATTAAGCCTGTACTATTACTGCAAAGGTATTCATGAAAAGTATAATTGTGATATTTATATCTACTCCTTTCTGGAAGCAGGACAGACAGAGGAAGATATAGAGAAAAAGCCTGAATTTATTAAAGAGGTTCGACTGGCTGATTCTATTAGCAAAGGGGAAAAGATTCACAACTTATTATTAAAGACCATGCTTTCTCGAAAATGGCCGATTCAGTGTTCTTTGTATTATAGTGAGCAAAATGCTGAACGCATAAAAAAGTACTGTAATGAAATTCAACCGGATTATATTTTTACTGATATGATTCGTACATCCATGTATTATGATTCCTTTCAGCACAGTCATGCAGTAAAAGTGCTGGATATGGATGATTTGTTATCAGCCCGCTACGAAAGACAGCTGCATGCCAGGTATAAATCTAATATTTCCGGGCAATATGCTGGCAGACTGCCAGGTATTATTAATAAGCTCATAGGTAATCAGATGGTGCGAAATGCTGTCCTTACTATGGAAAGAGACCTGACATCAAAAGCAGAAATTCATTACTCCAAGCTTTATGACAAGGTTATTTTTGTTTCTGCAGTAGAAACAGCTTATCTCAATAAGAAACTGCCGGGAAAAGCTATAACGATTCCTGTTGGAATTAATGCTGTTCCGGAAAGGGAATTGGCTGGTAATCCTGAAAAGAATCTTTTATCTTATGTGGGGAATCTGAAAGTGGCGGCCAATGTAGATACACTACATTGGATTATTTCCGATATACTTCCTAAAATTCATCATGATGTGAAATTTATGGTTATTGGGAAATGCCCGGATGATATCAGGGAGAAATATAAAGATAATAGCCAAGTCATATTTACCGGTCGAGTGGAAAATTTGGTAGAGTATATTCGTAAAAGTCAGCTGTTTCTGTCTCCGATTTTGTATGGGACCGGAATTAAGACAAAAATCCTGGAAGCTATGTCTATGGGCGTGCCGGTTGTAACTAATGATGTTGGAGCAGAGGGAATTCAAGCTAAAGATGGTCAAGAGTTTTGGGTTAGGAATGATTCTAAAGCCATAGCCGGACAGGTAGACTATTTACTGGATCATTATGATGCAGCACTGAACGTGGCTAAAGAAGGAAGAATACTAGTAGAGAAAAAGTACGAATGGAATAATATATATAAGAAATTTGGTAAAATCATCACATAGTATCAAAAGCAATTGATAAGTGCTATTCACACGAAAAGTAGGAAGGATAAAATGTAGAAGACATGAATTGCGCAAATAGGAAATCTAATCAAATAAATACTAGACTTTTAACTAAAGAGTTCGGTACTATTTTGACAGACAGACAGACAGACAGACAGACAGACAGACAGACAGACAGACAGACAGACATATACATTAGGATGTAGTTAAATATTTCACTATATTTTTAGTCATTTGGGGTCATGTGGTTCAGCAGTCTTTGAATCCAGACGTATATCCGGAACAAGTAGACGGTATCTATCGGTTAATCTATACATTTCATATACCGCTTTTTATGGGCATCAGTGGTTACTTCTTTGGAAAATCTGTATGTAAGACAGGAGGCGCTTATTCTTATTTTCAGAAAAACTGAAGAAAAGAATTCTTGGACTTGTTATTCCTATGTTTTCATTTGGCGTTATTTCTTATTTTGTTCAATTATTTTGGGGAATGAGCGAATCTCCTCTATCAATTCTTCAGCATGCACATAGTATAATGTATGGCTCGAAAGGCAGAATCTGAAGAAAATGGAAGTGCCGGTGGTGCTTTTGGAAAATATTGATTGGCCGAAAAAGATCGGAGACTTTTTAAAGCGAAAGTTTTTAGGGCGATGATAATCATGTCCAAAGACTCGCAAGAATATCCTGTGTTTGAATTTTTATTTAATAATAGAGGAAAAGAAAATCTTATCTAACTATTTAGAAGATCGGATTCTTTTTGAATATTGGAGATTAATATGAAACGACTTAATGTTAATGAAATGAAAGTTATTGAATTAGATATGCTAAAGGATATTTCAAACTTTTGTGATAATAATGGTATTTGTTATTATCTTTGCGGTGGTACTTTATTAGGGGCGGTTCGACATAAGGGATTTATTCCATGGGATGATGATATAGATATAGCGATGCCTCGTCCTGATTATGAGAAATTTTTAAAGATGTACAATAATTACGGTCATCGTTATGAAGTTAATGGCATTGAAAATAATCCTTCATGGCATTCTACTTCTGCGCGAGTAGAAGATAAATGCACTGTATTATACGAAGGAACACTGAAAAAGAAGTACTGGAAGAGGCATGTTTTTGTTGACATTTTCCCTTTGGATGGAATACCGGATAATCCTAAAGAAGAAGCTCGTTTCATGAATAGGCAGAATCTATTAGTGATTATCACAAATGCTTCCGCATTCAGGTTTTATCCTAGTCGACATTATTCTGATTCTAAGAAGTCTAATGCTAATTTACGTAATTTTGCCAGGACTATTTCAAAGTATCTAGCAGTTGTTTTGTTTTCAGGAGTTAATACACAAAAAGTTATTAAATTAGTTGATCAGAATTCCCAAAAGTATAAATATGGAGCGACGAAGAGCGTTGGAATTACAGTTAATGTATGGAATCGACATTTTGAACAATCTAGTTTGGAATCGTTCGCGGAAAGAGTGAAGTTTAAGTTTGAGGATAGTGAGTTTTGGGGTCCTAAAGGGTATGATGAATATTTGACCAAAACTTATGGGGATTATATGACACCGCCCCCTAATAAGAATCGTGTTTCTCATCATAGTTTTGAGGCTTATTTGATTGATAGTGAAAAAGAAAGGTGAATTCAAAAAATGGTACATGTAAATAAAAATATTAAAAATACAGTAAGAGTTTTTCCTGAACAAGGGCGATATGACTATTATCGATATGATATGAATGAAAATCCAGATGGATTGCCCAAAGCTTTTGTTGATGAAGTATTACAGGAAATTACTCCTCAATTTTTATCAATCTATCCGGAACAGGGTAAGTTTCTGCGAAAATATGCAAGATTCGTAGGAGTAGAACCGGAAAATCTGACAGTAACCAATGGCTCAGATATGGGACTACGGTATATTATGGAAACTTTTGGAGAAGTAGGGAAGGATGTAGTAACTGTTTCTCCATCTTTTGAGATGTACTGGGTGAATTGCAATATTTTAGGCTATCATCATGTTCCGGTTTCCTATGAGTCCGATATGACTATTAAAATTGACAATATACTTAATGCAGTCAATGAAAACACTCGCATAGTTGCACTTTTAAATCCAAATAATCCCATTGGAAATGTTTATACACAGGAAGAAATTAATCGGGTTATAGAAAAAGCTAAGCAAGTTGGAGCAGTAGTTATTATTGATGAAGCTTATCATTATTACTACCCGAATACCTTTTTGCTGGCAGCTCTAGAAAATGATAATGTAATTATATTGAGAACTTTTTCAAAAGCTTTTTCAATTCCGGCTTTGCGGTTAGGAGTGATTATTTCCAATCCGCAGATTATTCACTATATCAATAATTCTAAGATGACTTTTGATGTGAATTCCGTGGCGTTACTCTTTGGCGAAAGGTTACTCGATCATCCGGAAATTTTACAGGATATAGTGGATTCTGAAAATCAAGGAAAATCTTATACTCTGTGCGAACTTTCTAAGAAAGGGTATGCTTGCCGTGATTGTAGGGGAAATTATATATTTGTGAAACCTAGGCATGATGCAAGGAAAGTCGCTACAAGGTTAGAAAGCGAAAAAAAGGTGTTGGTTCATCCTTATGGCAATGATTTATTAAAAGACTATCTTCGAGTTTCGGTAGGCTCGGTAAAATCCATGAAAATATTTTTAAACGCTTTTTTTGAAGTAGATTTGAGTGATTAAGGGATATACATATGAAAAAAGTTATAACTTATGGTACTTATGATCTTTTTCATCAGGGACATTATAACCTTTTGAAAAGAGCAAAGGCATTAGGTGACTATCTCATTGTTGGTGTTACTTCTGATTATTTTGATAAATCACGGGGAAAGTTTAATGTTCATGACGATTTGATGACACGTATTGAGAATGTGAAGAAGACAGGATTTGCTGATAAAATTGTAGTTGAAGAATATTTTGGTCAGAAAATTGATGATATAAAAAAATATGGGGTAGATATATTTACGGTTGGTTCAGATTGGACGGGATATTTTGATTATCTGAACGAATATTGTAAGGTTGTTTATTTGGAAAGGACTCAAGGAATTTCCAGTACCCAGATTCGTAATGAACATAGTGTTCGTTTAGGTATCGTAGGTAATGAGATTATTTTGGATCGTTTTCTGAATGAGATGAAATATGTAAGTGGAATTGATATTGTTGGTGCATATACCCAGCTAGATAATGTGCCCTCGCAGTATAAATCAGCTAAATTTGGCATGTTACCTTTGGTATCAAGTTATGAGGAATTATTAAATGCTACAGATGCAATATATATAAATTCGCCATTGCATTCGAGACCAGCTCTTATGGAAAAAGCACTTCAAGCAGGTAAACATGTGCTAACAGAATTTCCATTTTGTTATGATTATGAGAAAGCACAAGCTTTAGTTAAATTGGCACAAGAAAAAAGTCTTGTGTTAATGGAAGGATTAAAGACAGCATATTGCCCAGCTTTTGGCAAACTTGTTTCTTTGGTAAAAAGTGGTCGAATTGGGAAGGTCCTTAGTGTAGAAGCTAATTTTTCTCAGATTCTTGGTGACGAGTTATCAGATCAAATTCGTATTGCGGGAGGCAGTATTTTATCATTAGGCTGTTATCCTATACTAGCCATCTTTAAACTATTGGGCTATGATTACAGGCATATAAATTTTATTACACACATGGAAAAGGATATAGATACAATAACTCGGATCAACTTTGTTTACGAGGGTGCTATTGCATCAGCTTTGGTTGCAATTAATGCTAAAACAGAAGGGGATTTGGTGATTTCAGGAACAAAAGGATACGTATATGTTCCGGCGCCTTGGTGGAAAACAGAATATTACGAGCTAAGATATGAAGATATCAACAAGAACTCTAAATTTTTCTACAAATTTGAAGGAGAAGGATTGAGATACGAAATTATTGAATTTATTAAAAGAATAAAAGATCATAATATGATGGCGGGATCTTTAACATGTATGGATATGTTGGCGGAATCGAAAGTAATCGATTGCTTTATGAAAGATAGATATAATTTACTATTCTAACGAAAAGAGGTCATATATGCCATTGTTTAGTCTAATAATGCCAGTTTATAACAATACAAAAGAAGAATTAGAAAGTAGCATTAACAGCGTGTTGAAACAAAGCTACAAAGATTATGAATTAGTGATTATTGATGATGGTAGTTGTGATAGTTGTGCCAAATTATTGGATACATTTGCCCAAGCTAATATACATGTATATCATTGTGCGCACCAAGGCGTCTCAGCGAGTAGAAACTATGGAGTATTAGTAGCGAAGGGCATGTATATTAGTTTTATTGATGCTGATGATTTGGTATCAAATGATTTTTTATTGGATGCGGCGAATATTTTAAATGTAGCAAATCCTGATATAATATATGGCCTAGTAGAATATGTCAATATAGAGAAACCAAAAACAAATTCTCTTTCGGTTAACAGTTATAAAAATTCTCATTTGAATTATTGTGTGTTAAATGATAACGATATGAATGATTTGCGTTTTCATATGTTCAATTTAGGATGTCTTAGATACCATAACAAAGGTGCCTATGTTAGCAGAGGACCTGTAGCAAAAATATTAAAAAAGTCGCTATGTTTGAATTGTTTATTCAATACAGAATTGCAGTTTGGTGAGGATGAGGAGTGGAATTTAAGGCTTCTTACTTTAAAACCGGTAGCAATAGTATCTTATAGAGTGTGGTATTACTATATATATCGAAATACGTCTACGTTGCATAGATTTAGAGCAAATTATATTGATCTGAGCATAGAACGTTTAAAAGCAATGGAGAAATATATCTTATCAGGTGAAGATAAAAAAGCTTTTCATCTTGAAGCTATGAGAAATATAAAAGAGATACTACAGTTTTATATTCTGTCGGATAGTTTTAATGGATCTATGATAAACAGATTGGCTATATATGATACTGCGCTTCAGCTAGAGCCATGGAAATCTGTGTTTACAACAAAAAACTTTTTTAATGCAAATATTAAAGGGAAAGTTTATACTTTATTGATTAAAAGTTACATTCTTTTTTTTATTATGCTCTTAAAAAAATAGGGTATGCTTTATAGCAGGAGCGGCTTGTAATGTATCAAAAACTATTGAGGAATGTTTAGATTCATTTATCAATTCGCGCTATTTAAAAGATTTTGGTAAATTGCAAGTTGAATTTGAACACTCATAATCAAGAAGCACTCTCAATAGCATAAACTTCATCGAGAAATGCATCAAATAGCTATGACGGCGTATGGTAGCCCAAAACACGACGTGGGCGCTGGTTCAGAGTATCCGCAATGTTTAAGGACATCCTCATCAGAGAACCGCTCCATGGACATGCCTTTGGGGATGAAATCCCTCAGTAGGCCATTGTGACGTTCGTTCGAGCCAGCTCCCATGAGCTGTACGAATGCGTAAAGTACATCTTGGCGTCAAGACGTTCAAACTGCGACAGAGTCTCAAACTCAGGACCGTTATCGGCCGTCATCGTCTTAAAGATCTGGCTGAAGCGTTCTGTGCCATACAGCTCCTGCAACTGTGCAAGAGCCGCTTCAACGCCGGCACAGGTACGTCCGGGGATGCGGATGGCGATGTAGCCTCGCGTAACCTTTTCAACAGCGGTGAATACTACTGCCTCACGGCCTGCGCGCCGACCAACGACTGTATCCACTTCCCAGTGTCCAATCTCCGTGCCATCATTGACGACGGCAGGACGTTCCTCAATGGAGCGCCCCTTCATACGCTTGTTTTTACGCACCCATTTGCGGTGGCGTTTGTGTCTCAAGACCCGTGGCATCTCGAAGAGCGACAGGGGAAGCTTGTTAGCCCAAAGCATGTTGTAGAGCGTCTTGGTACAGGGAATCTGTTACGGTGTAAACAGCTTACGCAGCTTGGCATAGCCAACACAAGCATCCAGTGACCAGCATTCTAGACGGACTCGTTCTACCATCCATTGGATGTACGGTTCGCAGTCGTCATGGTTGATTTTACAAGGTTTTCTGGAGTTTTTGCGATTCTTTGCGTAAGCCTTGTGCCCGCGTTTTGCCATATACTGAGGAGCACGACCGCGCTTGCTTTTTTTGCACCGGCGTTCCACGCCGAAGTTCATAGAAAATAGTCGTATGAGCACATTCTATCGCGGCAGCGATGCTGCGAAGGGAAAGACCAGGATGATGCAGAGCCTGAAGCATGCCACGGTCTTCTAAAGAAAGATGGCGGCCGAATGTAGGTACATCCTCAATTGTGTTAGAATGGATGTGATCCATAGTGATTGCTCCTTTGTTGATGATTTCTACAAACCATTTTAACATGAAGGTTCACGATGGTTTTTTGATTAACTGTTCGAGTTTATTTTACAACTGACCTTTGATTTTTTCTTATTGAAAACGAAGCACTTATTTTCAGGAAGGTGATGGAACATGACTCATATAATCAGGGATCGACTGTGGTATCTAATGGTATTATTTTCTATATTTGCAACAATTCCACAAATTATTCGTCTAAATTTTTTGGGCGCTGCTTTCGCTGAAAAACTTAGTTTTTTTCCTCTGTTGGCAGGGCTTTTACTTACATTATATTATGAGAAACGTCATGTTTTTAAAACATCCTTAAGCAGGAAGATTGGGATCTACCTTTTGGTATATGCTGCTGTGATGTTCATTTCTTTAGTTCATGGATTGGTTATTTATCCGTATTATGGAGATATTTTAAATGGTCCTACTTCACAGGTAGACAAGATCCCTGCTATACACTCTTTTTTACGAGAGATGGGATATAATACATCTGAAAAAGCGTTATTGAGTATCTGGATGTTTGCAAGACCATTAAAATGGCTTTTTATGACGACCTTTTGGACATTTGGTTGCGCTTATCTTGTTTATTATTGGTATAGAAAAGATAGCAGTCGTGGGCTGGACATCATGAGAAAAGGCGCTGTAGCGGGGGCGATCATTATATGTTCCTATGGAGTCCTTGATGTATGGTATTTAACCGGAAGCCATACGGCCGAATATGTTTTGACAGTGTTGAATCCTATAGTACACGAAATCAAATCTAATGGGACCTGGTGGCCGCCGCTTTTATGGAAAGGCCAGCTTCGTTCCCTTTTTGCGGAGCCTTCTTATTTTGGGATTTGGTGTGCTTTCGCTATGCCATGGGTATGGTATACATTCTGCATGGCAGAGCGAAAATCAGTGAAGACCGGCTTGATTGTATTAATATTCGTACTCGCTTTTCTTTGCTTTTTAACCAGAGCCCGTACTGCTAATGTTCTTATTATTGGTGAAGCTATACTTCTGATACTGGCAACCGTTGTATATAGGAATTATATTTTTAAGAGAGTAGTGATCCTGATCATGTGCTTGCTATGTGCTTTTGGTGGAGCAATTATGGCAGGTGGCATTCTTCAGGGACGTTCGATTGAAGGTCCTAAAATTGAAGGTCCTAAACTGGCAGAAAATTACATAAAAGATAATATTACTTCTGTGGCTGGGGATGATAAAAGAAGTAATGGTGCACGGTATGGGGTTTTAGAGGCCTATATTAAGATGGGGCTTGACTACCCGGTCTTGGGGGTGGGGGATACTCTTCGTTCTGCTTACGTGGCAGCCTATTTACCACCAAAAGCTTTTTCCAATTCTGAAATTAAGATGTGGCTTCGAGATCAGAAAGAAAAGGGGATCTTGAAGTCTGGAATTCCTCCTTTAGGTGAATATTCGACTCGATTTGCAGAAACAGGACTGGTTGGGCTTGGCATATTTATGGTGCCACCGGTATTTTTAGTGTTGAAGTTGCTGAAAAGAATCAAGTCTGGTACGACTGCATTTGAAGAAAAACTAGGATACATTTTCTTTGTGATTTCTTTTTGTGGTATACTCGCTTCCGGAATGGGTGATTCACTCAATATTACTTGTTGCTATTGGCTCCTTTTGGGGCTTGGCTACGCAAGCATCTTTGCTGAAACGGAGAAGAAAAAGTTGTGACGAATGAACGTAAAATAGGTATCCTTTTGAGCTATGCCAATATTCTCCTTCAAGCGATATTGGGCTTTATTTATGTACCGCTTCTATTACACTACATTGGGAAAAGTGAGTATGGGCTTTACCAGCTGATGGGTTCACTGATTGCCTATTTCAGTGTGATGGATTTTGGCCTGTCAGCCACGGTGATTTGTTTTTATACGAAGTATAAGGCATTGAAAGACCATCGAGAGATGGAAAATATCCTTGCCGTTTCTCTCCGCTGTTACGGGCTGGTCATGGCGGCGGCGTTACTGCTCGGCGGCGTGTGCTACTGTTTTCTGGGGGATGCCTTCAGACACAGTATGTCGGCAGCCGAGGTGACGGAAGCAAAGCAGATCTTTCTTTTGCTGCTTTTGAACATTATCATCACTCTGGGAACTATGGTTTTCCGCTCGGTCATCAATGCTCATGAGCGATTCCTTTTTTTGAAGGGGATGGAAATGATCCAGCTCGTGCTGCAACCGGTGCTTGTGATACTGCTATTGATGCAGCAGCCGTCTGCCTTTTCTGTGGCTCTCGTGCAGACCGGACTGAATCTGGTTTTGTCACTGGTCAGGGTGTATTACTGCTTCCATACGCTCCATGTGACGATTCGGTTTCATTATTGGAATCGTGAATTGTTTCAGGAGTTCCGCCATCTGGCATTATCTGTTTTTGCAGTGACGGTGATCGATCAGGTCTTTTGGAAAACGAATCAGATTATTCTGGGCATTATCAGCGGGACGACGGCGGTGGCTGTATACTCTATTGCATCCCTGATTTACATGAACTATATGGCTCTTTCCACAGCTATTTCGGGGGTGTATCTTCCATATGTTACCGGTATGGTAGCTAAGAGAGAACCGGTAAACAAGCTTTCTGAGCTTTTCATCCAGATAGGAAGATGGCAGTACTATCTTCTGGCTCTGGTGGCGACCGGATTTATTATTTTCGGGAAGCAGTTTATTGCCTTATGGGCAGGGCCAGGGTTTGAAGACTCTTATATCATTACACTTCTCATTATACTTCCATTTACGGTAGATTTGATCCAAAACATAGGTCTTGCTATTATGCAGGCCATGAACCGCTATGAATTCCGAGCTCGAATTTATTTTTTTACAGGGGTCTTGAATCTTGTCATGGCGATTCCACTAGGAATGAATTATGGGGGAATTGGCTGTGCAGTGGCTACTGGCATTTCCATGATCGTGGGAAATGGATTTATCATGAACTGGTACTATGCAAAAGAAATACACCTTGCAATCAAATCCTTTTGGAAGCAAATCGGAAGAATATCTCTGGTTACAGGTGTATGTCTTGTGATAGGATATGTTGCTAATGTATACCTTTTGCCACAAGGGGAAATAGGGCCTTTCGTTCTGAAGGCAGTCATGTATACAATCCTTTATATGGTAATGATATATGCCTTTGCAATGAATCAATCGGAACGAGATAAGATCCAGGCTGCTTTAAGGAAATGGCATATTTGCTAAAAAGCGAATGTGGTAAAGGAGTTCTCTTTTACTTTTATAATTGTTAGCCGCTATTTATCTATTGTAGCTTTTTAGGTTGCTTGCCCTGGATACAGCATTTGTTTATAGGGGTTGGGAACATATTTGGGGTTAGGTGGTTCATCGGAGGTCTCCCTATGCGTTTCAATGTACGGTAATTGAGCGGCTATATCCACGCTAACGAGCTTTAACCAGAAAACCAGCAGACCAGCTTCTGGATTTCGACGCCTCATATCCTGAATGAGCTTTAATTCCGTAGCTGTATGTGCTTTGGGATGGTGTTTTGGCCTGCGGGATTTATTACGTAGGGACTCCAGTGAGCCGTCATAACGTCGAAGCCAGCGATATACGTATTGGCGATATGTATTGTATTTGATGGCGGCTTTAGTAACGCCGTGCTTCAATGGATATTTGACCGTAGATCTACGATGTTTTATAACTTGTGATATAATGTTCATGCGAGATACTCTTTTATAAAAGCTTTTTTGACGAACTAACTATATCACAAGTATTATTATTGCGCTATTTGGATCTATTATGGCGTTGTTTTTGAATGAGGCTTTTTACAGTATGTACTTATGTGTTGGAGTTTTGTACACAAAAATTTGGAATATTCGAAACAATGTGTAGTGGATGCTGGGCAGCCAGTCTGTAGAATCATGTTTTAGAGAGGGGAATATACAATTTTGCAGAAATTAAATTCATTACAGGGCTTTCGATTTTTAGGCTTCTTACTCATATATCTGACCCATGCCGGATGGATTCTGTGGTCGGATTATACATATTTCGCATTTGGTACTCGTGGGGTGGAAATCTTCTTTGTCCTGTCCGGATACTTGGTGGCATATAATTACAGCAATGCTGAATTTGAATATGACTTGAAATCTTCCTTTTTATATATGTTATCGAAAGCTAAGAAGTTTTATTTTTTGCACATGCTGACTTTCCTGATTCTTCTCTGTCGTATGGAGAGACACGGATTTACATACCCAAGTGGACTATCCGGATTTGTCCGTGATGTATTTCTTAATATAACACTGCTAAAAAGCTGGTATGATCCTTCTAAGTTTACTTTTAATGGGGTGACATGGTTTCTATCCAGTATTTTGTTTATCTATTTCTGCGTCCCTTTTATTATCCATTTCTTTAAAAGTAAAAAATGGGGGGGTATAGCAGTATTCTCGTTCCTTACGATCTTTCTCGTGAAAATGGCGTTTGATACCTTCGGATGTAAAATGGGGATGAATCCCTGGCCTGGAGTATTTGGTTGGTACTGCAATCCAGCATATCGGCTATTGGATTTCTTGCTGGGGTATACTGGTTTTCTGGTTCTGGAGAAAGCATCTTTGCGGATGGTATCTTGGAAAATTTCTCTTATTCAATGTACCGTCTTAGCTTTCTATTTCGCTGCATGTCGTCTATTCGATCATCAATGGGTGCCAGCTCCTTTTATTTTACTTACTATAGTTTTGATTTTCACTTTTACTTTACCGGATGGTATTTTTGATATTATTTTTGGAAATCGATTCCTGACGCATTTGGGAAATATCAGCTTTGAGCTGTATATACTACATCAAATGAATATAAATTTGTTGAGCAATCGGTTGTTGAAATTGACTGGAGATCATCGTTTGCTCGTATTTATTATGCTTTTAGTCATATCCTGGCTCATGGCGGAGTTCTTTGCGTGGCAGCCGGTGAAGAATTTTATCACCAAGACGATTTGGAATAGAAAATTATGCTTTTTTCGGTCGGCTTGATGTGCAGCTTCGAGGCAGGAAGGCTAAGAGATTTTTAGACTTCAGACATCAGAAGGCAGAAGTAAGAAGTCCGAAATCTGCGGTCTGATATCTGAAGATTTAAGCATAAAGTTTCCATGTCTTCTGGACGGTCTTTTGCATGGTTGTGATAAAAACCGGGCATTTTATCATTTGATCAATTTTGTACTTTTAGCTATAATAACCATAAATGAACCAATCTGGTTAGAAGATGGAGAACGATGTTATGAATACATTGCAAAATCAAATTGAAAGTATGGCTAAGGCTATAAAGACAGACAATTACCCGATGTCGATTGGAGAGTTGGCGAGCCTTTATCAGGATGGAGATTTGAATATACAGCCGCTTTATCAGAGGCTTTTTCGATGGAATATGAATCAACAGTCAAATCTGATAGAGTCCATTTTGTTAAATATTCCGATACCTCCCATTTATGTTTATCAAAATGAAGAGGGCAAATGGGAATTAATTGATGGATTACAGAGGGTGTCAACATTATTAAAGTTCATGGGACTTTTGAAATTAGAGGATGAAGGGAAATTGACTAGAGTAAGCCCAGAACCATTAACGAAGACTAAATTTCTACCTGCATTAGAGGGAAAGTATTGGAACAATGATGACCTTAATGATTCATTGACTGAAGCGCAGCGTCGATACATAAAACGTTCAAAAATTTCGATTGTTATAATTGATAAAAGTAGTGATAAGTTTGCTCAGTATGAGATGTTTAGGCGTCTCAATACCGGAGGAAGCCTTTTAAGTGCGCAAGAAATCCGTAATTGCATGATGATTATGGCAAATGAAGATGTATATGACGATTTCAGCAGGCTAAGTCAAGACAAAAGTTTGCGAAAAGCAGTCCCACTCTCTGCAAAAAATCAGATGGAGCAAGGTTATTTAGAGCTTGTTGTCAAATGTTTCGTCTTTAGATATTCAAACATGGATGTAAATGATTCTGATAATTATAATGATTTTTTGACAGATGAAATTGTTAGAATTATGAATGAAGCGCATGATTTTAAAACGGACTGTGAAATGTTGGTAAAGCTATTTGTTCTTGTAGCTCGGCAACTAGGGAGTGGTGCTTTTAAGAGGTATAATCAAGAAAAAGACAGGAGCTCTGGAGCGGTGTTAATGGGAGCACTGGAAGCTATAATACCTGGAGTTTTTGAGAACCTTAAATACTACTTAGATAATCCGAAATTGCTTAAACCACTTATTCATAAAATTTATTCGAATGATATATTTCTTCAGGCTATGGGGAGAGGAATCCGTCCGGTTACAAGGATGAAATCTTTGGTAAAGCTAAGCAAGGAGTACTTTAAGCCATGTCAAAAAGGTCAAAAGTTATGACAGAAGAAGAGCTGCTGGGACTATTAGATGAAGATTTAGTTTGGAGAAAAAAGGAAATGTTGGAATATAGATTTTTGGTTGATCGGTTAAAAGAAAATGAGGGAGTTCTTGTTCGTGCTGGAATTGCTTTGCTTTGTGCTCATTTCGAAGGATTCATAAAAAGGGCATCAAATGTGTATGTTCAGTTTGTGGATTCACGAGGTATTCCATTTAATGAGTTAAAGAATGGTTTTTTGGCAGTTAAAATTATGGATGATGTGAAACAATGCTCTCATGCTGGAAAATATGGCCCCTATGTAGATTTGCTGGATAAAATCATAGGTCATTATGCCGAGGAAAGCTTCGAATTCAATAAGAGCTTAGACAAGAAATTATTTAGCATTACAACGAAGTCAAATCCTAAATACGAAAATCTGATTGATATTCTAATGGCTATTGGCATTGAATCAGATATTTTTGATTTGAAAAGATATTATATTGACAATATGCTTCTTAATTATAGAAATCAAATAGTTCATGGGCGTAAAGCTTTTTATAAACAGGATGACTTTAAAGGGCTTTTTGACTTTGTTTTTAAGGCCTTGGATGAGTATAAAGACTTAATTTTGGAAGCAGCAAAAAATTCTTGTTATTTAAAAGGAAATCTTAACAATGTCAGCTAATTTTTCAATTCCTACTCCTACATTATACGCTCGAATGATGGTAGAACGCATTAATTATAAAGGGAATTTGATTGGTATGAAAGTATTAGAAAATTCCTGCGGAGAAGGAAATATATTATGTGAGATAGTGCGTGCTTATATTGAGTCGGGCATTAGCCTTGGCTACTCTAAAAAGGAAATTGCGGATAATATTAATGATGATATATATGCAATTGATATTAACGCTTATTTAGTAGAAAATTGTATTTCTAGGCTGAACTCCATATTAGCAGAATTTGAGATTCCCGATATAAAATGGGACCATGTCATCGTTGGAGACTATCTTAGTACGACATTTCATGATGTAAAATTTGATTTTATTTTTAGCAATCCCCCATATATCACGTATCAGGATATTCCGACTGTTGAGCGTAAGCTTTTAAGACAAACTTATAAGTCCTGTTCAACTGGGCGTTTTGATTACTATTATGCATTTGTTGAAAAAGGAATTCATGATTTAAAGAACGAAACGGGGAAAATGATATATCTCATCCCTTATAGTATATTTAGTAATAAATTCGCAATTAATTTGAGAAACCAATTATTACCTTATGCTTTTGAGGTCTGGGACTATAGTGGTATAGAAATCTTTTCGCATGTAGTAATTTCATCAGTGATCATAGCTCTTCAAAAATCATTAACAAATAAAGTTATTATTTATTCTGTAAAAAATAATAGAAATCAGATTTGGGATAAGAATGATTTAGAAAATAAATGGTGTAAAAAAGTCCAGAGCATTTTGCCAAAACGATTTGGCGACTTTTTCGATGTTTCAAATTCCATTGCTACGTTAGCCAATGATGTATTTATATTAAGAAACTACCATGAAGATGATGATTATATTTATTCTGGCAAATATAAAGTAGAGAAGGGGCTTGTTTACGAATGCTCAAGCTTAAAACTTGAGAGACAATATGCTAAATCTGGCGCTCGTGCTAAAATAATTTATCCATATCAGATTCTTAATGATCAAGTTTTACATATTGCTGAGAATGATTTCAAAAAAATGTATCCGTATGGTTATAGTTATCTTAAATCAATGAAACAGAAGCTTTTGAAAAGAACTTCTAATGATTCAATTGCGTGGTTCGAGTATGGCCGAGGCCAAGCATTGAGTAGTATCCTTGGTGATAAAATTATTATGTCTATGGTTATTTCAAAAAAAATGAATCTGGTGTTTGCCTCTGATGGAGTTGTACCTTGTGCAGGATATTTTATTAAGTGTCTTCCAGGAAGTGAGCTAACTCTTCAAGATGCAAAAAAAATATTGGAAAGTCAAGAATTTCTTGATTATGTACATGAGATTGGGACGCCAACTGCTATGGGCTCGTATCGTATTTCGGTAAATGATGTGAGAGAGTATAGATTTTCTTAATTGGCTAAAAATTATTGTATATCTGGTTAATAACGATTGAACAATATACCATGAATAATTGGATCTCAGTTGAACTCAAGATAGAAGAATTACATATTGATTGTTAAAGGTGGTTAAAGTTCGCAAAAAGATATTGGCTCAAAATCGCTAATCAGAAGTGGAAAATTTTTAACAATATCAGACGACGTAAAGAGCCCAATAGATATGACGCAACTTCAAAGACACCCAATGCACGAATGAAAGCCATAAGATACGCGATTTGAGAGCCGGCGAACATGCAGGCGGAGAGGAGCTGGTTAGTTCAAGTGGATGCCTTGGCTGTATTTGCGGATTCAATCAACCTAGAATCCCGGATTACATAACAAACAGGAATTCAAGGGGCATTACCTCAAATTCACGATAAAATCTAGTAAAGACATATTTTAATCTGCAGTCTCGTAATTTTATATCTAGGTATGATTTAAACTAACGTAAGAGGCAAATAATTGATGGACTTTCCTATTCCCCTAATAGGCTAGAATAACTCCAATCAATTCAAGTGATTCGATTTATATACTTTTTGTAATTGCTCTATTTTTAGTTACTCATGTTTCAGCTAGAGTGTAATTTATGAGGTGATCATCATGATGAATGAAGAGTATTGTCCCTTAACGATAGAGAGTCAGTTTGCATCTTTTCGGGATATTGATCCGATTTATAAGCATTTGTTTGCTATTTGGCAGACTGCAAAAGATGATTTAAGTGGTATCCTTCGCAATATTAATCTGGTGTTTCCTCATTACAGTCTTCACGATGCTTCCCACGCAACTACTATTATCCACCGAGTCGAGGCAGTCCTTGGCGAGGAACGAATCCAAAAGCTTAAGCCTACAGAAATCTGGTTATTTCTTATGAGTGCATACACCCATGATATTGGCATGCTGATTAGCGATGATGAGGAACATGCACTGTGGAAGGAACCACAATTTACCAGCTATTTACATTCTTTAGCGGATGAACATTCAAATTCAGATTTAAAAGAGTATGCCACATTAGTACTGGATAAATCTGAAAATAGAAAAGAGAATGATTGGGCAGTTTCGTTGAAATGGGCGGTCATTGTATTGACGGCAGATTTCATACGGAAGTTTCATCCTGCGCGGAGTAAAGAACTGATAAACGGGAGTCATCAGGATTATCATACAGTTTCCTTTGACTTCACCTTTCATCACTTCATTCATGAGAGGCTTCTAAATCTATTGGGAGAGATAAATGCTCTGCATGGGAGAGATTTTAGTGATATTTTTTCTCTTGATTATTGCTGCCAGGGAATGGGATTAGCAGATGATTTGGTCTATCCGAGACGAATTGCAGCCATGCTTCGCTTGGGGGATCTTTTGGATATGGATAATCACAGGTTTGATTCTAATGCTTGTCCGCTGAATGGAAAGGGACCGGAATCTACCATGTTTCATATGGAAAAAGAGGCAGCGCTTCGCCATTTTTTAGTGAATAAAAATTGCATTGAAGCATCTTTTAACTGTCCTGATGAGGGGAGCTATGAGGCAGCAAGTTCCTGGATGACATGGCTTAAACAGGAAACTGAAAATCTGGCGTTGCATTGGAATGACATTGTTCCGGAAAATTTTGGATCTGCACCGGTGTTAAAGACATCAAAGATTACTTTAAATGGCCTTTCTTTAAAAGGTGATGCCCTCAGGCGATTTGATTTCAACAGTAAATCTGTGTTTGAACTGATGGAAGGCGCCAATATTTATAAAAATCAATTTTCCTGTTTGAGAGAATTGGTACAGAATGCTGAAGATGCGACAAAGGCAAGATTTTGGGAGGATTTTCAGAGTGGGGAAATTAAACCGATTCATTTGATAAAAAATTTGAAACAATTAGTTCCTTTTGATATTTCCAAAGAAGATTATGATAAGTATAAAATACAAGTAAATATTGCATATGATTCTGTGAAAAAACTATATTCTATTTCTGTCAAGGATCGGGGCATCGGTATTACAGATAAGCGGTTAGAACAGATGGAGAAAGTGGCTTCCAGCTGGCAAAAACGCAATGAGAATAAGAAGGAGTATGAAAAAATGCCTGCATGGCTTCAGCCGACAGCAGCATTTGGCTTGGGACTGCAGTCTGTTTTTCGGTTAACGGACATTTTGACTTGCGATACAGCACCGCGAAGAGAGGCTCCCAAGCATATTGTATTCAGATCACAGGATAGAGGGGGAAGGGTTTCAAGTGTGAATCTGAAATCAGATACATTTATCCCCGATGGAACAACGTTTTCTTTTTCTTTTGATGATAGTGCTTTTGCTCATTTCAGCTACCATATGGGGGGGTGTCTTTGAGTCGAAGTTGGACGATTATGATCCTTTTGTACAGTCCGACTGGAATGAGACATCTCACTTGAATCTGTTTTACCTGCTTGAATGCTTATACGATGAAGTGAATCGTGGTCTGTTTCCTATTCAGGTTGTTTTAAAAGATAAAGAATCATCCATAACCTTGGAAATTCCAGCAGCAGATGATTTTAAAAATCTTAAGTTTCGGGAGTCCGGTGATTTATCATTTGCCTATGAACCTCAACAAAATGAATTTATTGCATATAATCGTAAAAAACATATTTCATATGTATTGCGCTATAGCGTAGAGCTTATGCGCCATCATAGTTTTAATTTTATATTTAAAGGGATGAACGTTGATCCCAAAAATCTTGGACTAGTTATTGGCGACCCCTATGATGGTATGATTTGGGCAACTATTCGCCTGGATGGTTTTTCAACTCATGAGTGGCTTACCTTGAATCGCGAGGAAATTAGGCAGGAAAAGTTTCCGACTTTGCAGGAAATTATAAGGAATGATTTTTTGGCTATTTTAAAGATCATTTATCAGGAGATAGCCGATAAGGAGTTCGAATACTGGTCTCAAATTGGACCTAAAGGGCAATTGGCATTACTTTCCATGACGGATATTTTTGAAAAAAAGTTTATTGTTGATAACAACGAGCTTATTAAAAATGTTAGGAAAATTCTCTGTAATAAACTGGAAGAGATAAATGTACCTCGGCTACTTGATAGTAATCTTGAGAAGATAAATCTGACTTGGACTCAGTTAATGAAGATGATCAGAGAAGAAAATGAATTTTGGACATATGATTTTGGACAAATATATCAAGATCCTTTTCAAAATGAAAGTCAGAATACAGAAAAATTACTGTTTATTATTGAGCAGGCTCAGTTGAAAGAGAAAATTTCAAAGAAATGTAATCTTTTGATCCCATGCGAGCTTTACTATGCCTTATTCAGTGATGCAGACACACAGGTCTTAGAAATGTATGGCAAAGAGAACGAAGCCAGAATCTATCGTCAACGGTGGAAATCCGGTGGGGCCAATTTAATTGCGCTGGAAGTTCAAAGTAATATACGTGATGAGATTAACGGTCAATTGCTGACTCATCCGAGAATGATTACTTGTGCAATAAAGGATTACGAACAACTGGCAGTGAAGGAGGTACCTGGCTGGCTGCTGAGCTTTTCTCATTGCAAAATGTTTAACTACAGGCGGAGAGCTCCTCTTATGATTACACCATTTGCAAAAGAGGATATTGCCCGTATTATCGAAGGATCTTATGATGCCATAAAAATCTGGAAAAAGATCCAAAATCGTGAGGATTTTAGACGACTGATTACATTTGTAAAAGAGAAAAATATTGATAAAAATGTGAGTGAGGAAGACATCATTGATACATACCGAAAGTGGATAGGAGATATTATCGGGCAATGCCAATCTAAGAATCCTAAAACTTCAGAAAACGTCGAAAATAAATGATTATCCATTATCGGTCCGTTATATATGTTTGTAAGAATCTATGGCGCGCATAATAAGGAACCAGTGGATATGCAGGAGAGCGCTAGCTGCTACAGGTGAATGCCTTTATCCAGATTTATCTGTAATAGCAACGGTATTTGATGCTTTTTGCACATTGGCATGAGGCCAGCTCTTCTTTGCGTATTGAGCTGAAAAAAGTAGGCAGCTCCCTGTCAGCGTACCAGGTAGCTTCCAATGGCGTATCAGGTGGCTCATGGCGTGTGATACTCAAATGGTAAATGAAGGAAGGCGCCTTTTGAAAGAGGGGCGCCTTTTTATGTGGCGGCACCTTCCAACGCTACCGCTACGCGGTCCCCCCCTCCACCATAGATGGTAAGCGGTTAATATTCGCTGGATTTCTTAACTTTCATAAATATGCGAGAATAACTCCAGTCAATTCAAGTAATCCATACTGGAGGTAAAGCATATGGACATTATCTTATCGCCCAATAGAATATTCATCGCATGCGGCTATACAGACATGCGCAAGTCTATTGATGGGCTGTCTGGTATTGTGGCACAGCAGTTCCAACTTAACGTTTTTGACTCAGCCTCTTTCTCTTCTGCGGGAGAAGGAGGGATCGATTCAAAGCCCTTCTCTGGAGAGGCGATGGCTTTGTTCTCCTGTACAAACGCCTGGAAAGCGGCCGGTATCAGTGGCCCAATACAGATGATGCTTTCCGCGAAATCGACCCTCGACAATATCGTTGGCTGTTGGAAGGTCTTGCCATTGATCAGCCCAAGGCAGTCCCCCAAATAACGTAAGCGGTAAATAATCGACGCATGTTAAAATCCCATCAGATATGAGATACTATCCATATCCGATGGGATTTATCATTTACATTCTTTCTGGATTTCAGGAGCCCAGGGAAGATATTTCTCCAGCGTAGTGTCTCGTTGCGGCCATTCCTCGTTAGGCAACCTGCTGAATACGTAGTTGAAATATTTTTCCGAATCAATCCCATTTGCTTTACTGTGTATGTGATACAGTAAAAGTACCCACCGTCATCATCCAGAATTCCCCATCTCGTCAGGGGAATTTCCCCATAAAAAGCGGGACACCTTGAACCGCTCCTCATTATCTACTATCCTTTATCTTGTACCACCGAGATAAAGGAGGAAAGGATATGCTCAAAATGTCCCAAGTCAATTATATCAGAGATTTGAGCAATAGTGGATACCGGATTGCGGAAATTTCGAAGAAGCTGAAGCTCGACCGCAAGACAGTCCGGAAATATCTCAGCCAGGAGGACTTCTCGCCGACGCATCCAGTGAAGCATCCGGCGCCCTCGAAGCTGGACCCTTACAAGCCGAAGATCCTAGAATGGCTGGCGGAGGACCAGCATGTCTGGCAGAAGCAGCAGCACACGGCCAAGCGGATACTTGATCGGCTCCGCGAGGAGGAAGGCTTTGACGGCTCCTACAGCACGGTCCAGCGATACGTCAAGTCAATCCGGCACGAACAGCAGGCGCGCGTGTTGGTTTGTCAAACATATGTTACACCGTGCTTGATGAAATCATGGAGTGTATC
>OLFV01001323.1_pt1 | contig 24388 bp, 20 predicted proteins | sample 1605551 | NCBI WGS metagenome assembly OLFV01 (sample SAMEA3888922, study PRJEB22519) | human gut metagenome | biome: human gut; feature: human-associated habitat; material: faeces | place: Denmark | collected 2011 | reverse complement strand
GTGGTGGTGTGAAAGATGATGAGGGGCGACCTTCTCACGCGTGTCATTTCGAGCGAAAGCGAGAAATCTTTTTCGTTTGCGGTCTGAAAGAAATGGGCAGGCATCGGAAAACGGGAAACACGGTACTCCATACGCTTCGGGATCACGGTGTTTCATTTGGACATTAAAAATCCCCTAAAGCAGTTTGGTTATTTACCTTGTCTGCTTTAGGGGGATCATATCAATTAACGCAGGGATTACTTTTTCACTAACATTCACACAAAAAGCAACGCCTCACCGATCCCGCTGTACCATCCAGCGTGCCACCGTCCGCGCCGCCTCGATCTCCTTCTTGAATTCCGCATTCGACAGCGCCTTCTCCTCCCCGATTTCTCCATTTTCGATGAAGAGCCGATGATTGAAAGCCCGCTTCGACTGCATCAAAGGAGGCAGGAGCGACGTATACGTCGTGCCCTGCGGCGCGATGAGTTCTGCCAGCGTCGGTGCGATCTGGAGATGACTGCCCGCCGCCCCCTGCAAAAGATCCTTCGGCACACCCTCCCCATAGAAATAGCAAGGCACACCGCTTTGCGCCCATAGCGACACATCCGCAGCGAAATTGAAACGCTCCGCATGATCCCCCGTCACTACAAAGAGTGTCGACGGATCATCCTTCTTTACCTCACGGATGAATTTCCCCATCACCTGATCCGCATACCAGATATGCCCCAGCTGATCGATTGTCGCCTTATCCCTCGGGATAGACGGCGGCAGCTTCTCCGTCACCTCCACCCGCGGGAACCCCTTCGCATCCACATCATACGCAAAAGGCGGATGATTGCTCGTCGTCAGGATGAAATAGAACGTATCCTCCGACTCCTTCTGCATCCGCTCCCGAATCACATCGAAAAGCGCCCCGTCCGGCGCGCCCCACGACGAACTCTCCCCCTGCTCAGGGAGCTCATCCGCGCAGTGGAACTCGTCGAACCCTTCACACAGCGTGAAATGCTCTAGATCCTGCCAGCTCCGAAGACCACCATACCAGAAAACCGTCCGGTACCCCAGCCGCTTCATCGTCTCACCGATTGCAAAAGGCGACGCCTTCCCCTTGAGCCCCATCGTATAATTCACATACAGCCCCACATCCGGCAGTCCCGTCAGGAAACCATTCAGCGACGGCATTGTCCCACTCCCATTAGGCAGGAAATGATACGTATACGCCCCCTCCTTCTCCAGCCACTCTCCCGTCTGTGCCAGTCCCAACGACCGATACTCCGGCAAAAGCGGCCACAGCGCATAGTTCTCCCCCAAGATCACCACCACATGCCTCGGACGCTTCGCCAAAGCCCCCGCCTGACTCTGCCGCGAAAACGCTGCATCCAGCGAATCCGCCTTCGGATCCCCGCCAAGACAAACCACCGCCTGCTTCAGCTCCTCATCAGAAATCGGACGATTCGCCCGACTCTTCACCCGCTTATGCGTGATATACGCCCGATACAGCGCCTGTCCATCATCCAGTACCGCCTCATTCAAGACCACATACCGCGTGCGAGCCGCACTCTCCCACGGCACCCCGTCATCCGAGTGAAACGCCCCGCCGAAGCGACAAAAGATTGCAAAAATCGGAAGGCAGACCACTGCTCCGAGTACCCAAAGCCGAACGTGCCTCTTTGGACTCCAAACATTCGTCCTCTGAGCTACGTGCAGCCACAGCCACACAAAGGCCACCATCAAAACACACGCACCTAAAAGCCGCGGCCACAGCGCATACTGTTGCACTGCCGTATCAAAGATCGCCCACTTGTCATCCTTCATGCCATTGAACAGCATGATATTGAACCCCTGATGAAAAATCTCATAATACGGAATGCGCGCCATAAAGAGGAACGTCATCAAAGAAATTTCGACACTCCCCAGCACCTTACGGATACCTGCCACCGGCCACTTCGAGTAAAACGCATATGGGATCGTAGCGAAAAGAAATGGGAACGCCACCAAGAACGCCGTCGTCTTGAGACTGATCCGCGCCCCCAACCAGAGCGCGGTCAAAATATCCCCCACTCCGGCGCTCCCCATCTGCCCCGCGTAAATCGCAAGAAATGCGATGCGGAAAAGCATGAGAAGAAGATAGATATAAAGAAACAGCTCCGCATCCTGTTGAATGGATTTTAAGAAACGCATAAGCTCCTCCTCAAAACAAAGAATCATGAAGCATTCTAGACTCCCCTATATTTTCAGCAGGCGAATAACACTACACAACCCTAATATGCTTTTTCCGCAAATAATAGTCAAAACGCAATGCTCTTAGAAAATCCAGATTTTTCTCAATGAACCGCTTCTGCTCCGCCTTGATCCACGCAATGCGGAACCTAGTGTCATCATCACGTACAAAATGGAACAACTCTCGCGCCAATTTCCTGTCCAGCTGCTTGATGAAGAGAGGATTGGTCATATGTTCTTCAGAAATCAGATCATCGCGCAGCTTTTTTGTACAAACGCAGATGTCCAGACGTCTCTTGTTTCCCCCATGCATTATGCCAGCTGGATTATACGAGTAATAATAAAACGCTTGACTGACAATCATTATTTGCTGACTTCTATATAGATATCGACCAGATACGTAGTTATCTTCTGAATGACACCCTTCTGGTGAAACGACTCCTTCTACAATATCACGTCGATACACAGCATTACAGACACTCTTTACCAGGAATTCCTTGAAGAAGAGTCCAAACACGTCTTCTCCTATAATTGGAACCCGTGTCCCCCTCCAGTTTAGAATGTGTTTTTCTCCTTCTCTGTTCGTTTCAATAATCCCACACCGCGCCATATCCAGATTATACGCTTCCATCACCCCTACCAATGTTACGATACATATCCGAACCTATCCAGTCATCGCTATCCACGAAGGCCACATACTCACCCTTTGCATGCTGAAGTCCCGTATTGCGTGCACCGCTAAGGCCTCTATTCTTCTGATGCACCACGATGATCCTTGCATCCAGCTCTGCATACTCATCACAAATTTTACCGCAGTTATCCGGAGAACCATCATCCACTAAAATAATCTGCAGATTCTTATAGGTCTGGTTTCGGATAGAATCGATGCAGCGATGCATGTAGGGCTCTACTTTGTAAACCGGTACAATGACCGATAACAGCTTCTCTTCATTCATAGTATTCCTCCAATACACAATCTATTCTCGAATACCTTTGCCCCATACAGATATTTTTACTCGCATCTTATGAATAAAATCCATCCGATCAAAGCAGCCTAAGTATACCTTCGATCTTCACAAGCCAAGATATAGTCATACCGCGTCCGTGATTTTACCGCCGAAGTCTGGCATAATCCTGTAGGTGTCTTGCGGTAGTAGTAATACTGTTTATCAATAAAGCCTTCGCATTGGATTCGATCAATGATATAGTGAACCACCGCGCTGTCTTCATGTACATGCCCTACGGGATAATGTACTCCCTTTCAGAGCGCACTTCTATAGATCGATCCCAAGTAATTGCGCGTTCATGGATAAAACAATCTCGTAGCCGATCATTATACTCATTTTCAAACTCAATGAAATCTTCCCACTGCCCTTTCCTTTACGAAAAGAGCCAAATCCACAACGATTCAGATCATTTTCTTCCATAATCTGTATCGCATGTGCCAAGACCTCCGACAACACATAATCATCTCCATCTACGATGGTCATGTAGTCTCCTTGCATCACATCGAGTGTACATTGCACACTCCGCTTAGGCCGTTGTTCCTCTGATGAATAACGTGGATGCTATGATCTTTCGCTGCGTATTCCTCACAAATATCCCCGCTGCCATCTGACTATTTAAGGAGAATTATGACGAAGTGTTGCATGAAAATGCTTTTCGAATCAAACTCTGCAATTAAATCAGTGTTTCCCTAGCATTTGGATAGCCTCTTCCATTTTGTCCATACCCATCATATCCTGATTCAGCGTCCTGCAACTGCCGCATCTTTGATATAGTCTTGATGCAATACGTTCTTTGTTCCATCAGATACACACGATACTCCTATAATCTCTACAGTCCTGTATAATTCTCGCAATTGACAGTGAAACAGACTCATCGATATACGCACCATTCTTCTTCGTCTCGATAGACCTAGTAAAAGCCACTACCTCATAGCGGATGCCTTCACCATCAAGCTGATAGAAATGGCGAAGATTGTTCTGCGGATTCTCGAAACGCACCTCGAAGTAGTCCGTCTTCCACCACGGAGCCGGCACATAGATATAGCCTTTCTCCCCCGTGATGATGAGCTCGCCTTCCGCCTTAGCCGCCTTGGCTACGCGGATAGATGCGACCGCGGAAGGATAGATGAAATCGATCTTCGTATAGCCGTCATACTTTTTATCTACATCAATATACTTAGAAACAATCGTCCTTGCTTTATAATCTGTCCCCAAAAGCTGAAAAACAGGCAGCAGCGCCGTCGGTCCCCAAGCGGAAATACTGTTCCATTTCTTTGAGAGATCCGTCTGCGCTTCTCCTAAGCCATCGCTCAGGCTGGTACAGGTCGCATCCACAGAAATAATCTTTCCGATTCGTCCGCTTTTAGCGACGAGGAGCACCCGTTCATAGGCCGTCGCATAAGCCGTCTTGATGGCTTCCATCAGGACACAGCCCTGCGCATCTGCTAAAGTGAAAAGCTCCTTTGTCTGTGCCTCATCTGTTGTGATTGGTGCTTCACAAAGCACATGCTTATGCTGCAGCAGCGCATGCTTGATTTCCTCATAATGCTGATCCGGCAGCGAGACAACATATACGGCATCCGTCTCCGCAAGAAGCGCATCATAGTCATCTGTCAACAGCGGGATGTCGATTTGCTTCCCCTTCGCCTGCTTCTTGATGAAATCCATCTCATCAGCCGCTGCACAGATTCCTGCAAACTGGATCCCATTCACATAGCTGCACTCATCCACAAATTTTGCCCAATACGGAGCCTGTCCCACGATACCGATACGAAGGCGATTCTCCCTCGAACGAAGCTCGGTACTGGACACTCCTTCCGTACGCGGCAGATAAATCACCTTGCAGTACTCATTGAGATAGTCAAATTTTCCTTCCCAGTCAGAGCCGACCGTAAAAATATCCGCACCATAGCGCTTGATATCATCGATCTTCTGCCCTTCATACTCTTCCACGATGACTTTATCTGCCAATCCCGTCGCCTTAACCGCTTCCATGCGCTCCATCAAGGTCTGTTTATCATTGATTTTTCCCCGTGCCTTATCGTAGTCATCAGATGTCACGCCAACAATCAGATAGTCTCCCAGCGCCTTGGCACGCTCCAGCAGACGGCGATGTCCGTAGTGGAGCAGATCATAGGTGCCATAGGTGATGACTTTGATCATATATATACTACTCCTTCAGTACTAATCGTGGTCTAACCGTAAAAAAGCCTCCATAAAATACCGCATTGATTCTTTATCTCCAACAGAGACTCGAATGTAATTTTTCAATAACTCATTTCCATACGGATGCACAAGGATCTTTTCTTCTTTGAGTTTTGCTGACAATCTATGTGCATCTGTTTTTGGTGCCACTAAAATGAAGTTGCCCATGCAATCTTTACACCAGTACCCATTCTCTTTCAATGTATCCAGTGTATATTCTTTTCCTTCTTTTTCAATTTGAATTAACTGATCAATTAGTTTCGGCTGATCCAGCAGTCGTTCTGCAAAAAGAAGTGCGAAAGAGTTCACATCAAAAGTCAATCTGGCATTCTTAATATAATGAATTATCTCAGGATTACTGATGATGATACCTAACCGACAAGCTGCTAAAGACATCAGTTTTGAAAATGTTCGCATTACAATAACATTTTCATCTGTCAGCGCATGTTTAATGAAGCTTTTATCATAAAAATAATGATATGCCTCATCAATAACAACTACCGCTCCGACAGCCTTTGACTTGTCGATAACTTTCTGAACTTCCCCTTCCGTATACACATTACCCACAGGATTGTTCGGGTTCAGTAGTACAACAATTCTAGTGTTTTCATTGATGGCAGCTAGAATATCCTCAATGTCTACCGTCAAATCTTCTTTATAAGAAACAGGTACATGATGATACCCCAAAATATTACAATTTACCCAGTACATTTCAAAGGAAGGTGACATCGTTACTACATCTTTCCCTTGCTCACCAAAAGTTTCCAAAATGTAGCGAATCGCCATATCAGACCCATTTGTTGTTAGAATATTATCATATTCTGCAGTAATATGATACGTATTGGAAATATACTCAGCATATTTTTTAATAAATCGATCTGGTTCAGGATAGATAGCCAAAAACTCTGGTGTTACTTCTCTCAGTACAGATTCGACAAAATTTTTAGGAAGTCCTTTTGGATTTTCATTCATATCATACCGGTGTTTGGCATAACGTCCCTGTTCAGGAAACACCCGAACTGTACTCCTAATATTTTTGTTAACATGATATTTCATCTATAAATCTCCTACACTCGCCCTAATAAATTTATCCTCCTCATTGATTTTTCTTTATATTTTTATCATTTTAGCATGCGTTTTCCGTTGATCTACTGGCGGTAACTCCATATAGTCATCCCCAAAATTAACCTTCAAAACTTTATCATAATCATTCGGAATATAAAAAGAATGCCCCTCAAAAATGTTTTCTGCAAATTCTACAGGCAAAACTTCATCAACCGTAGTGAGACATACATATCCTGCATCAGCAGCGTAAGTGAAGAAATGATATCCCTTCTCATTTATTTCATTATGATGCTCTACCAAATACGCCCGCATCTTCTTAGCCGTATGCATTGGTCACCACAGAAGAACATTGGCATAAAAGCCAAGCAGCATTCTCTTGAAACTCCCCTTCGGATACTTATTCTTTTCGTCTTTTGTCTTCCTTGCCCACAGCAGCTTATTGATGACTTCCGCCGACTCATAATAATCATATGGAAAAATATCCACAAAGATGCCATGATGATACTTCTCTTCTCCAGTCTCTCCCGTCTCAATAAGAAGAGTCCCATTCTTTCTGATCTTCGCCCACGGAAGCGGGTACTCCTTATCCGTTTCCTTTGTCTGAAGGAACATGGTCTCCGGCAGTTTCTCCTGTGCAATCTGCAGGAAGCGCTCGTAGTCTTTTCGTGGCATAGAAACGTCACAGTCATCATCCCAAGGGATAAAACCTTTGTGGCGAATCGCCCCCAGAAGCGTCCCCGCTTCAAGCCAGTAGGTGATGTCGTTTTCTACACAAATTCGATGAATCTCAACTAAGATTTCGAGCATGACCTTTTGCGCCGCTGCAACGGTTTTATCTTCATTAAACAATCTATTTCATCCTTTCCCTCTCTATTTTTATCCGTCATTTTTCTGCCGATAAAACCTCAATAATTCTTTGAATAAGTTTATCCTGCCCATACTTCCTATTCGCACCAATAAGACCATCCCTATATTCCTTCTGATGCGCAGAAAATGAATTAACAAATGTTTCTAACTGGTGTGAAAATATGTCCACAGAATCAAGCTGCACAGCTTCCCCCACGCTGAATTCACTCAAAATCTCAGGATTCATTTCTGGAGACTGTAAAACAGGCTTATAATATCCAATAGCAGTAAAAAGCATAGCGCTTGGTTGATAACGATATCGTTCTGCGCCATAAGGCAACAATAGCACATCAATATCCATAAGCTCTTTCTGCCACTCAATCCCCAAAAGATTTTTATGAAGGAAACGAATATTTCCCTGCTTTTCATACTCTTTTTTCAATCGTTCGAAATCATCACTATCAGCCTGTGTAACAGTAGCTCCTTGTACGACCAGTTCTACTGCATTGGTAAAGTGTGCTTTAACAAAAGCTTTCAGGAAAAAGTCAAGATTTTTTTCTCTACGATACTGACCAAAGAAGCCTAGACGAAGCGGAATGTGTGGCTTAAATTCTGGCGTAACCGGCAGATCGAATGGCACATAAACAGGTGCCATGATTGTATGAAAATTGGGACAATCAGTCAGTTCCGGAAAATCTGTCTGCAATCCCAATGCCCCTAAATGAATATGGCTATAATTCCTTAGGCTTTTAACACCTTCGCAGAAGCGCGCACGATCCTTTGGCATAATGCCATGAACCATGAACAAGAAGGGTACTTTGCTATTCTTCAGCAGGCTATGATGAATGGAGCGCATGACTCGCCAGCTGTTTGTTGGTACAATCACCGCATCACAGTGTCCCTCTGCTCCTTTTTTGCAAGCACTATTCAGCCATGCGACGCGACGTTTTTCCCTCTGCATAGACAGCCAAAGACGTTTCAATCGACCAGCCCCTGCATACGAAATGGCCTCTCCCCCCTCCAGATACTCCACATCGCAATGATAATCGAGCTTGAAAGGGAAATGCTCTGGAACGAAGAAGACCGGCTCGTGCCCCTGCTTCTTCAATTCTTCTACCAAGATACGGTCAAACTCGACCTCATGGCCCGCCGGCATGACGATAGATTCTAATATGGCAACGCGCATGTCAATCCCCTTTCCGCTGCAGCTCGTGAAGCTTCAGATATTTCAGCATGGTATAGAAAAAATGGGTACAGCAAAGATAGGAACCGATGGCTCCATCAAGAAAGCCCCTGCGCACGACGAACATCTTGAAAAAGCCGCCGATGCTGTGCAGCAGAATCCCACCCATCGACGTTCTCTTTCCGCGCTTGTAAGCATCCTGCGCCCAGATGGTGGTATAGAGGCAGAGCTTCTCTTCCCACTCATGCCAATCTTTATAGGTATGGTGCTCTATATAGCCGGGCAGCTGCTTTCCTGGCAGACTACACTCAGGATGTTCATGCACTTTATTTACCCATTTGACCGTCTTTCTTGGGAACATGCGCGATACGTGATCCGGATAGAGGACGCCGTAGCTGAATGTCACGTCAAAGGCCACCGATTTCCGCGTGATAGCATACTGTGCATCCATCTGACCGGACGTGACAACTCGCTTGACAGCGATAATGAGCTCTTCATTCAGCCTCTCATCCGCATCGAGATACAGCACCCAGTCCGCATCTGTCTGCTCCAGTGCAAAGTTTCTTTGGGCAGAAAAATCATTCGTCCATGCGCGGAAGGCCACCTTCGCGCCGTGCTCTTTAGCAAGTTCTACCGTGCGATCCGTGCTGCCCGAGTCGATGACCACGACTTCGTCCGTGCATTTCTTCGCATTTTCTACCACGGAGACGATATTGTCTTCTTCATTACAAGTCAGAATCAGAATAGCGAGTGAGCCCATACTTTTCCTCATTTATTTCAGTAACAACTTAATCTTCTCTGCCACGGACGCATCGACTTCATCGAGCAGGGCATAGCGCTTACGGTAGTAGTTTCTCTTTCTCGTCGGGATCTCTTCCATGGTCTTTCTGGCTTCTGTCATCGGGAGCTCATAGAAGCGCTTGTCCTCGCAGGGATGACCGCCGGACTCTTCCCAGAAATCACTGAAACTGGTCTTCAGCTTCTTCTCTATGCGCATGTGGGTATTTGCATAGTACCCGTAGTTCGTTACGGCGTAGATATGTTTCATCCCGAGGGCTTTTGCCACCTCCTGCGTCACATGAAGGATGAAATTTTTCGTACGATAGGAGTGACAACGGCGAGTGACTTTTTTGACCAGATCCTTCGCGTTTTCTACATTCGGCCCCTGCATCGCACCGATCCAGAGCGACATGTCTCCTTTTTTATCTGGCGATATCCAGAACATGATCCGGTAAAGCATGACATCATCCAGATGCAGTACAACGGAAAGAAGTCCTTCTTTCCGTTCCCCTGGATTGAAGGAAAGCTCAAAGCGCAGACTTCCGATTTCATCCTTCCTTTCCCAAAGCGTGTATGGTTTCTCCCCATACAGTCCCAGGAAAACGTCTTTCTTGAAGTACTTCTCCATAAAACCCATATGCTGTTCCAAGATCTTCGCGCGTTCATCAAAGGTTGACTTGTTATAGAAAAAGGCGCGCGTCGGCTGTTCGTAGACGAATGGGTACTCTTCGGCGACCTTTGCCAGCAGTTCATTCTGGTGGAAAAACTGATGAATCTTCTTCATGCGGCCATTATTCCAAAGGCAGCGCGCGACGAAGACAACGCAGCGCTTCACTTCGCGCGGGTTTTCCATATTGTAAATCTTTTTTCCTAATTCGATATAGTCCAACTTGTCATCATCCTTTGGTATTCTCTGCCTGTAGGCAGACTATTTCTATTTTATCTTTCTAAATTCTACTCTATCCTATCTGGAATGGCAAATAAAAAAGCCCCGCTTTCGCGAGACTTTTCGTTTGTACAATCTCTTTTCTTATAACTGATTTTGTTCCTGATGCCAATCACGCAGCAGCTTTGGATGACGTACATACCAGCCTGTCAATTCACACCAGGCCTTCTGCTCTTCCGTAAACTGGTCATGACCATGGCGGAAAGGTAACAATTCAGCAGACACCACCAGATCCTGCTCTATATGCTCACGGTAACTGCCGATAGCATTCTCTGTCATCCAGCAGTACGGCGTAACCACATGATCCATATGTTCAAAGAGAGAAGGCAGAATAGAATAGTAGCAGAAATCTTTCGGCGCAATGAGCTCCATCAAGGTCGGCAGTATATTCATATGACATCCGATATTGTTCTGACTGAACATATCTTGTGACAGTTCTGGATGCGACATGGCGAATGAGGTCAAGAAGCGTTCTCGAAGATTTGGCTCATGGCGCGGCACAATATCAAAATCAAGTGGCAGAACAGGTGCGGCATGGTCACCCGTCACAATAAACAGGCTATCCGGATAGAGTTCTTTCATTTTATCAATGAAATGTATCGCAGCCTGATCAGCATACCAGGCTCCCGCCATACGCCGCCAGTTTTTCTCATCACGCCGCAGAGCCTCTGGCATCTCAGGCATCAATCGATCGATATCAAAGCCGTACTCTTTGAAGGGCAGCAAATACGGGCCGTGATTCGACGTCGTGTAAACAAAATGAAATTCCGGCTGATCGAAATTTTCTGCCTCTATACGTTTGGCTACTTCACCAAGGAACAAATGATCATAGACACCAAGCCATGTTTTCGGCGCATCTTTACCACAGATGTCCGGCCCACCAAAGCTACGGTCGAAGCCTACCGCAGGCACATAGTGATCTAGACTGCTCCATGTCAGTCCACCACCGTACCAGAAAGAGGTCCGGTAGCCCAGCTTACGCAGCTGGCATGGCAAAGATGTCTGCAACGTACCATTCCAAAATGCCTGTTTTTCGTTCAGTTCCATATCTGTATCAAAAACACCAGACATCAGGCTCACGATAGAGGGCTGGGAAACCATACCGCCCGGCAAAAAGTTCGACATCGAAATGGTATGCGGGTCACTGCGAAAGGCTTTACTGCCTTCCATAAGATTCAATTTATCGTAGAGCGGATCAAAAAGACACTGGGCATGACTTTCCAAAAACAGCAGGAAAATGTGCTTTGGTTTCGTAATACGAGGCCCCTCAGCATGTCGTTCGAACTGCCGCAACAGGTCTGCACCTTCGTCAGCTTTCGCAGGTCTTGGCAATATGGGTTGCAGAATCTGTTCCGCCTCTTCATCATTATGCATGAGAGATGGATGCAACTTCGTTTTCCAAAGTTTTTCAATGACAATGAGATCATCAATGACGGCCTTACCCATAAATACATCGTCTTTTACAATAGACGGTACTTCATCCCATTCCGGTTTACGACGATGGTGGAATGTCCCACCATAACGAAACCAATAGAAAATCGCAATCGAAGCAAGGAACACGGCCGTATTGAATGCATACTGCACAAAAGCAGAAGAAAATGCAGGAAGTGTAAAAGAGGGCAATGACAACAGGCATGCAGATGCCAGATAGCAAATAGCAAGGTATGGAATGAAGCTCAGTAAAAGCCAGATGCCATGATTCTGGTTAAAAAAGATATCAATAAAATTTTTCTTATCAGCATGACGGCCAAGAAGAAGCAGGTGATTGTAGATATCATGGAAATGATAATAGAAAATCAACCGCCCAATAAACGCTATATAAAGCACCATGCAATAGGCAAGAAGCGCAACTTCACGCACGCTATCCCCAATCATGAAATAAGGCATGAAGAAAGCTCCCGGCAGTGTAACAAGCACAAGCGGAATCAGATAGACATACGCATTAAAGTCCATCCCCCACCAGAATCCGTAGCGAAAGCAGGTGATCCATTTCTTCCATTCTCCGATCGGAGTCTTTTTTTCTCGATAAATCAGAATGAATGCCAGGCGAAACAACGCACAGAGAATCGGTGGCCATATCGCCAGTTTGAAATCCTGCTGAACGCCCGCAAAGAATAAAGAGAACATATCTTATGCCCTTCCTACTTATAATATTAATATATGTGAACAGCAAACCACGCTATTCCGCACAGCCAGTACACGTTTTAAAGCGAACCCCCAAAATACGCAAGCCACTAAACAAAGCAACTTGCGTATGTAAGGCCATATAAAATTATTTCTTATACTTGAAATATCCGCCCTGGTCGAGGAAGTCAACGTACTCTTTGACGGCCTGTTCCATATCGGTGAATCCTTCGTCGTAGCCGGCTGCGAGGAGGTTCGTGAGATCGGCTTCGGTGAAATTCTGGTATTTCCCTTTCAGAACTTCCGGGAAGTCAACGTACTCGATCTCGCCTTTGCCCATGGCTTTGATGATGGCATTGGCTACTTCATTGTAGCTCTGCGCATGGCCAGGGCCGCAGTTGTAGATACCGGAGGGGCCTTTGTGCTGCCAGAACCAGAGGTTCACTTTGACGACGTCTTTGACGTAGACGAAGTCGCGGCGCTGCTCGCCGTCGCCTACAGGTTTCCCCTGAATGTCGCCCCAGCCGCGGAAGAGGCGCGCTTTGCCGGTGGCGTTGATCTGGTTGTAGAGCTGGTAGTGAATGGAGGCCATCTTGCCTTTGTGGTGTTCCTGCGGGCCGTAGACGTTGAAGTATTTGAGGCCGACGACCTGACTCTGGGCTTTCGGCATGACCTGACGGACGTAACGGTCGAAGGCGAGCTTGGAGAAGGCGTAGGGATTCAGCGCGTCTTCGCATTCGTCGCCTTCGCGGAAGCCGTGTTCACCGCCGCCGTAGGTGGAGGCGGAGGAGGCGTACATCATGGGGATGCGGTGACGCAGGCAGAAGTGCAGAAGAGACTTGGAATATTCGTAGTTCGTGCGCATCATGTAGTTCACATCGTAGACCATGGTGTCGGAGCAGGCGCCTTCATGGAAAACAACGTCGACGTCAGTGCCGTCGAAGCGGTCGCTCTCGATGGCTTCGAGAAAATCGTCCTTGTGCTGGTAGTCGAGGAATTCGAGTCCACGAAGGTTTTTGTAGTTGAGGCCGTCTTTCAGATCGTCGACGATCAGGATGTCGCTGCGTCCCTGACGGTTCAATGTTTTGACAATGTTGCTGCCGATGAATCCGGCACCACCTGTGACAATAATCATATGTGTGTTCCTCCTTGTAAATAGTAGATAGGGATGAGTGCATCAAGGATCAGGAGTGACTGGTAACTGGGCGCGAGCCCGCGGGCAATGACTAGCAAAGCCAACCTCCGCCCCTTCGGGGCACCTCCTTCCAGAGGAAGGAGGGAGAAGCCAGAGTGGCAAGCATCGCCCGCTTTATACTCAGCGCGTGGCGCTGCACCACCATTTCTCATTCGAGCAGAGCTTTCATTCGCAGTCAAAGGGCTAACCCTCTTAAACCGGTTAAAACCTATTTCTCTTTCTTGAGCGCCGCTATGAGTTCTTCCTGACTGACGGCGTAGGTGCCGAGCTTGGCGACTACGACACCGGCGGCAAGGTTTGCTAGGTAGGCGCTGTCCCGCGGGGCAAGACCTCCGGCGATGCCCATGGCGAAGACGGCGATGACGGTGTCACCGGCGCCGGAGACGTCGAAGACTTCCTGCGCTTTGGTGGGGATGTGCTCGATTTCTTCCTCTCTGACAAGGGAGAGGCCAGCTTCGGAGCGGGTGACGATGATGCTGCCGAGGTGGAATTTCTTCATCACAGCGCGGGCTGCTTGTTCGACGAGCGCGTCTTCATTGCGGATAGGATCGGTGAGAACGGCGTTGATTTCCTTGAGGTTCGGCGTGATATAGTCCGCACCGGCGTACTTCATCCAGTTCGTCCCTTTCGGATCGACGATGACAGGCACGTGGTGCGCCTTGCAGGCAGCGATGATGGCTTGGCAGTTTTCTTTCGTACAGACGCCTTTGCCGTAGTCAGAAATAATGAGGCAGTCCAAGCCTTCTTGGAGCTTTTGCTGGATGTAATCCAGAAAACGGGCAGCATCGTCTCCGGTGATGGGCGCAGATTCTTCAAAGTCGAGCCGGAGCATCTGCTGATGCCCGCCGATGATGCGGAGTTTCGTCGTGGTCGGACGGTCGGTCTTGATGAGACCTTCGCAGGCGATGCCTCTCTTGTGAAATTTCTCCAGCAGGCTTTTGCAGTGGTAGTCATCGCCCACGAAACCAGCGATGGAAGTCTGGCAGCCGAGGCGCGCCAAGTTGTGCGCCACATTCGCCGCACCGCCGAGTGTCTCCATTTCCGAACATACGTGGGCGATCGGCACAGGGGCTTCCGGGGAAATGCGGGTGACTTCGCTGTAGTAGTATTTGTCGAGCATGACGTCACCTGCAACGAGGATGCGGCAGCGCGCGGTATGCTCATTCACAAAGTCGTAAAGTTCTTTCTGTTTCATAATGTCCTCTCACAGCGCGATGATGCGGCACTGGTGGTTTCCGCGCTCTCTGGGCAGTTCGCGCGCGGACTTGCCGCCGTAGCGGGCTAGTAGTTCTTCGCTGTATTTCATCACGACATCGACGGGGATGTGTTTCATGCAGGCCATGTGATCCTCGCCTTTTTTCGGGCAGTCGTGGATACCGCAGGGGTGGCAGGACTCCGGCGTCTTGATGACAATGTCTTTGCCATCATAGGGGTAGAAGGTCGGCACCGGGCTCGCGCCGAACATGGTGACGATCGGTACATTCATCGCGACGCCGACGTGCATCGGGCCGGAGTCGGTCGTCAGAAAGAGGCAGCAGCGGCGAAGCAGCCCCGCCAGCACGGTAAGGCTGACTTTTCCGGTGAAGACATGTACCTTCGGACTATCTTTTTCTTTCATTTTCTCTATGCATGCCTTGACGATCGCCACATCTGTCGGACCACCCAGAAAGGCGATGTGATAGCCTTCCTGAATGAAGTGGTCAGCACACTCGGCAAAGTAGGCATCGATCCAGCGCTTCGTCATCCAGCTTGCACCGATATTGAAGGCGATGACACGATCGTCCTCAGCAAATTCTTTATGCCAGAGGTCGGAGGCTTTCTTTTCCTCTTCGGGCGGCAGCCACATCTCGAGGCCTCTGTCATCGAGCTTCGTGCATCCAGCCGCTTCCTGCAAGACCTTCAAATGGCAGCGCGTCTGGTGCATGACCTTGTCCTTCGGCGTGTCCGCCATCGCCAAGTTTGGCATCCAGTGGTCAAAGAAACGATGGAAGAAGGGCTGCGCGTAACCGACGATTTTCTTCCCGCCGGAAAAAGACGCGATCGCCGAGGCTCTCTCATTGCGATGGTAATTGATCACGAGGTCAAAGTGACGTTTCCGTATCTGCCGGATGAAGCGGATGAGTGCCAGGATCCCCTTGTCTCGCCCGTGCTTGTCGATCAGGATGCATTCGTCGATGTTTTCATTGCAGCGCACGAGGTCGGCCAGCGGTTTGTCTGTCAGAAGCGCGATGTGGGCTTTCGGATAGTTTGCCCGCAGCGTCCGAAGCGCCGGCGTCACCAGCATGAGGTCACCGATGTGCATCGTATTGATGACGAGAATATTTTTGTATGTGGAAGTCATACACGTTTCCTTTGATTTCATAAATACACCCGGCATGTCGCTTAGTGGCTATGCGTCCTGCTCCGGGCTCTCCTTTTTCCAGTTTTGGCTAAGCACCAGAAGGCACCCTTGAACCAGCCAGAAGCTCTTCATAACAGCACCGTTACCAAAATTATACTCCGTCAGCCCCTGCAGCACCAGCGCCAGCGCCGATGCACACATCATCAGGGCATATGGATTTCCTTTCTGCCAGAAGCGCTTGAAAGAGTAACCGATGAAGCAGGAGATCAGCGTCATAAAGCCAGCAAAACCGATGAGCCCATTCTCTGCCAACATCTGCATGAAGTTGTTGTGGGCATGCGAAAGGAGCGGCTCTTTTGCTTCCGGCGAAATATATTTCTTCTGATAATTGTCCTTGTACTGTCCCAAGCCAACGCCTGTGACCGGATGGTCTTTGAACATTTCATACGCGCTATGCCAGATCAGAAGTCGCTCGTGATTGGACTGGTTTTTGGTATCCGTAATGCTTTGGGCACGTTGCACCACGGGCGGGTATTGGGTAAGCCCTGCACCGACGGCAAGCAGGCAGCAGAGAATGACCGCAGCCAGTTTTTTTCGTTGTGTGAGATAGTAAAGGAGCAGTAAGAAAATCGTGCACCCCACCGCCAGCCAAGCACCTCTGGTCGCATTAAAGAGAAGCGCCGCCGAAAGCAGAATCAGTAAACCACCCATGTACCACCGCCAACGGCTTGCAGTAGATTCCTCAAAAAGCAGTACAAATAAAAGCGGCAAGTAGATGCAGAAATACCCTGCAAATGTCATCGGATGGCCAAAGAAGCCAGCGGCTCTTGCATCACCACCAAGTCCCTGATGCACCACACAGAGTGCACCTATCGCGATACCCGCCAAAGAGCAAGCTAAAATTCTTTTGGCCTGCTTTGCTTCCCTGATAGTCAATGTAATGATGAAAAAAGGCATAAGCCGCCAGAACCAGGCGTTGCTCCAGACTTTCATTCCCTGCTTGATATCTCCACTGAGAAAAGCGGAGATCAGCATCGTTCCGATAAATATCCCAATAGCAAGATAGTACGTCTTATCTGGCACATGCATCGCAGCTCTGTTTTTAAAAGCATAAATCAGGAAACACAGTGTAGCTATGGCAAGAAGCGCATTGCCCACGGCAAGAGAAACAAATGACAGCATAGCAAAAGCCGCCATGGAAATATAGCAGTATTTATTCGTCACGATGACCAATCCTTACCTATCAATCATCTTTTTTCAAAATCTCATGCACCAGCTGATACACCCGATCCACCGGAATGCTGCTCATCCTGCACTCCTTCGTCAGTGGATGATCTGCAATCAAAAAATGGCAGTTCGAATTGCCGTACGGACCATTCCGCTTATGCGGCGTCGGGCCGAAAAGAGCGATGATTGGTACATGGACGGCGTTTGCGATGTGGAGTGGACCGGTGTCGCTGGAAATGTGAAGTGCCGCCATTTTTTCAAGAGCGGCGAGTTCCAAGAGGTTCGTCTGTCCCATAAGGTTCACGGTATACGGGGAAGGAGAAATTTTCCGGATGGCTTCGCCCATGGGCATCTCACCTTTTGAGCCCGCAATGACGGTGGTGATCTTGTCTTCGGCGAGTTTCCTTGCAAGCTCCCCCCAGTACTCGATGGGCCATTTCTTATAGTCACCTCGGGTGCCTGGGACGAGAAGAACATAGTTCCCTTTGACGCCGTTCGTCCGAAGAATCGTAGTGACAGTTTCCATTTCTTTTGTCAGATCCGGAAGGGGAAATTCGATCTTGTCTGCGGGGCAGCCCAGATAGCGCATGACGTCTAAGAGCTGCTCGATGATGTGTCCGTGCTTATGGGAGCCGGAGATCGGCTTGCTGAAAAGGAAGCTGCCTTCTCTGCCATCGTGGTAGCCGATCTTTTTCTTGCCGCCGGAGAGGAAGGAGATGAGTCCGCTCTTGGCGATCATCTGCAGGTCGATGACGAGGTCGAAGTGATGCGCATGCAGGTCTTTGCGGATCTCTCTCCAGTAGGAGATCTGCTTGATGCGCTTCCGGTCGATGAGGTAGACTTCATCGATCCACGGTTTGCCGGGAAGGATCCCCGCAAAGGCAGGATGTACGGCCCAGGTGATTCTCGCTTCGGGATAGGCCTTGCGCAGGGCATAGAGAGAGGGGAGCGCGTGAATGATGTCTCCTAAGGAGCTCATTTTTATGATCAGGATATTTTTATACGTCTTTGGCATGATGGATGTCCTTGGATCCGGCTCAGCTCGCCGTATTTTGGGCGCTTTGGCGGATCGGAATGATAAAATATATTTCTATTTTATCACATTTCAGTAGCTGCTTCGATGAAAATCTACTAAAAAAGGAATGCCCCCTTCTTCGAGCGTCCTGCTTTCAAGAGATTGCTCAATTCACCATGGATGATATATGACGTCTCCCAGCCTCCTTGTCTATGAGTCTCCCCGTCTCATTCTTCCCAACACACAAAAATCCCCAGGACCACTCCCGGGGATTTTTTCATACAAGATTTATTCCGTGACGACGGAGACGTGGACGGTGCTAGTGACCTGCTGGTGGACCCAGACCTCTACGTCATATTCACCGACGGTCTTGATCGGCGCTTTGAGACGGATATTTTTCTTTTCGAGCTTGAATTTGTACTGCTTCTCGAGAGCTTCGCTGATGTCCTTGCCGGTGACGGAGCCGAAGATGCGGCCGTCTTCCCCGCTCTGGACTTTGATGACGACCTTGACGGCCTTGAGCTGGGAGGCCATGATGACGGCTTCGTCTGCTGCGACCTTGCTCTTGAATTCTTTCGCTTCCTGACGCTGGGAGGCGGTATTGAGGTTTGCCTTGGTGCCTTCTACGCCGAGGCCCTTGCGGATGAGCACGTTGCGGCCATACGCATCAGCGACTTCGATGACGTCGCCCTTTTTTCCCATTTTCTTTACGTCTTGCAGTAATACGACTTTCATTCTTTTTCCTCCTCTACTTGTTTACGGATCTGGGTCAGGATGACCTTTTCCGCTGCTTCTTTATTTCCATCTTTGCCCAGCTGGCAGCCTGCCACGGTGAGATGACCGCCGCCGCCCAAGGCTTCCATGACGACCTGTACATTGATCGAGCCGTCGGAGCGGGCAGAGAGACAGAGTCCACTGTCTGTGTGATAGAAAAGGAAACTGGTCCGGATCTCCTTCACGGTCACAAGGTAGTCTGCGATCTGTCCGGCGAGTACCTGGGAGTCTTCTGTCCCCTCCGGGCACTCGGCGATCGCTATATAGTTATCGATGAGCTTCATATGGGCCAGGATCTCTGCCTTGGTCTTGATGAAGTGGATGTCCTCCGCAAAGAGCCTGTGGACGAGCTTCGTATCTGCCCCGCAGCGGCGCAGGAAGCTCGCCGCGTCGAAGGTACGGACGCTGGTCTGGACGGCGAAGTTCTTCGTATCGACGACGATGCCTGCATAGAGGCAGGACGCCTCGAGTTCATTCATTTCTTCATCCCCGCCGTAGTACTGGACGAGCTCGGTCACAAGCTCGGACGCCGATGAGGCGGATGGCTCCATGTATGTCAAGAGCGGCTGCCTGATGATGGAGGCCGCACGGCGGTGATGATCGATGACGACCTTTTTCACGGCTTTTTTGAGGACTTCCGGGGCTGCGACGAGCTCGGGGATGTGCGTGTCGGTGATGATGACGACGGTCTTATCCGTCATGAGTCCCTTTGCCTCGCTCTCATCGATGAGGAGTCCTTCGGCGGCACCACTCTTCTCAATGGCATCGACCATCTTGCGGCAGGTGTCACGCTCCTTCGAGAGGACGACATGCGCCTCGACATGGGAGGCGCGCGCGAGGTGGGCGACGCCGACCGCCGATCCCAAGGCATCGAAGTCTTCATGATTATGCCCCATGACGAGCACCATATCTGCGTCTTCGATGATCTCCTTCAGCGCCTGTGCGACGACGCGGACGCGCACACGGGTGGAGGAGACGGACGTCAGCGATTTCCCGCCGAAGGCCTTCACTTCCTTCCCGAGGCGGACGATGGCCTGATCCCCGCCGCGTCCAAGGGCGAGGTCAAGGGAGACCTGCGCCTCTTCGAACTGTTTCATGAAGGAATCGCTGCTCTGGACGATGCCGATGGAGAGCGTGACCGGGATGCGGTTCACCGTATGGATCGCGCGAACTGCATCGAGGATCTCGAAATTGCTCTCCATCATTTCCGCAAGTGCCTTGTGTGAAATGCACGCCACAAAATCATTCGTCGAGTACTGCTTGATGAAGCCCTCTTTCGCATTGAAGGAGGAGAGGACCTTCTCCGTGACATCCGAGAGCAGGGCCGAACGCTCGACATCGGTGAGGTCCGCGGTGACCTCCGGCACATTGTCGATACGGATGAGGCAGAAGACCGGCCGTGCTTCATCGCACGCCTTCACCGCTTTTTCGACATCCGTGCGGTCCATGAAGTAGAATACCATGAAGTGCGTATCGTTCTTCTCTCCGGTGTCCAGAAATTTGTAGAAAACACGGAAGAAGGACTCGCCCGCATGGCACTCGAACCACCCGGTCTTGCCCCAGATCTTGGAGATCTTCTGCCCGGTGATGAGATCCTGAAAACGGACTCCGACCTCAGCTCCCTCGCCGAGCCAGCCACGGAAGACATTGTTCGCCCAGACCAGCTCTTTCTTCTCATCCATCATCGCGATGCCGACCGGGAGGTTCTTCACCGCATACACCGTACCGGCCGAAACGCCCGAGGACAGGTCATCCAGATAGCGCAGGAGCTTCTTCTCCTGTCCGTAGTCGGAGCGTTTCACGTAGACGATGACCCCGGCCACGATGATAAAGAAGAGCAGCCCCAGCGGCCAATTCTGCGTGGCAAGCAGCAGTGCGGCCAGGAGCAGCAGGCCGATCATGAGCTTTGCGGTCCTCGTATATACCCATATATCGCTCAGCATAGTTGTCTCCTTTGTTCGTTACGAAATCGGGAGGCGGCCTGTCTCACGGGCAGCACCCGCCGATTTTTTCGACGATTCTTACTCTTTATCGTACTCGAAACAGGAGAAGAATGCAAGAGGGCAGAGGGGAGGCTCTCCCCCATCGCCCTTTCGGGCCATGGATCTTTGAGATCCATCGCAGACAGCCTCGAGGATAAAAGGTCTGTCCACAAACGCCGCCCCTCATACCACTAATGAGGAACGCGCAGCCATAGCTAAAAGCTCGGTCCATGCACCAAAGGAAAGCCCCCCCTCTTCCGGGTCTTTTCATATCGAAAGAAAGCGAGGCCCTCTATACCGCCTCACACAAAAAAAAGCCCCATAAAAAGGAGCCCCCCTCTGCCTAAGGTTCTTTGTTTATCGGTGATCGCACGGGAATGGGAAAAAGGGGCTATGCTATATCAATACGTGCTTGGGAAAAGACATATTTCATCGCAGAAACCGATCTTGCCTGTATTTTCATGCACCGCTTCGTCATCTTCCTTCTTACAAGCCCATTATCCGCGTCAGATGATCCCCTGTCCCCTGATCGCCAGTTTCGTCAATTTTTCGAGCACGCTTTCCAGCGAACCCTCATTCACCACGATCTCGTCTGCCGCCTTGCGATAGAGAGTGATGCGCTCATGGTAAAGCGTGTAGACTTTCCCGCTGCCTTCGGCAAGGAGGGGGCGGGTGCTGACCTCTACATCGCCTGCGATGTCTTCGGGGCGGCGGTCGATGAAGTAAATGGTGCCAGTCTTTTTCAGTCGCTCGATGTTGACAGCGCGCTTCACGACGCCGCCGCCGGTCGCGATGACGAGGCTTTCCCTCTTTGCGAGGGCTTCGATGGTGCGTTCTTCGGCATCACGGAAGCAGTCTTCGCTCACGGCGAAAAGCTCGGGGATGCTCTTTCCTTCTTTTTCTTCCAAATAGCTGTCGGCATCCACAAAGGAGCGGTGCAGGGCTCCGGCCAGTCGCCGCCCCAGTGTGGATTTCCCGCAGCCGGGCATGCCGATCAGGATGATATTTTTCATGAATGCTCCTTCCTATGAAAGTAGATCGTCGGGGCCAAAGGGTTCAGAGAAGCCCTGAAGCGGTACGCGGCTTCACCGCTTTTTATATGAGGCGATGCCTGAAGGTCTACGGGTAGCAGGTTTCCCGTTTGGGATTCCCTGACATCGACCGCCTGACCGCGAATGGCAAAGATTTCTCGCTTACGCTCGAAATGACAATACGGGAGTCTGATGTCTCCTAGTCTCCTAGTCTTTTAGCCACTAGTCGCTCATTTCTTCTGCGATCTCTTCTGCGATGCGATCGGGGATCTCTCTTTCCAGCCAGATCTCTTCTGCAGCGATAGCCTGCATGACGAGCATGTACATGCCATTGGCCTTGTCCGCATGCGAAGCGTCATGGAGGAGGCGGGTCTCCTTCGGGTTATAGATGATGTCGATGACCTTGGAGAAATGCCGGGCGGCCTCTTCGGAGATCGGGGAAACGCCAACCTTGGGATACATACCGACCGGGGTGGCGTTCACGAGAAGTGCGCCTTCTGCCTCTCTTTCAAAAGCGGCGTAGTCCATGAGACGGACGCGGCGCTCTTCGGCAAAGGAGCGGAGATCGGAGTCCACCTTCTCCGGATGGCGGGAGATGACGCGGATCTCTGCTGCGCCTTCATCATAAAGGCACTGGATGATGGCGCGCGATGCACCGCCGTGACCGAGGACGACGGCGGTCTTTCCATTGACCTTGGCATCGATCTTTCGGAGCGTGCGCTGAAAGCCGAAGTAGTCGGTGTTGTATCCCACGAGCTTTCCGTCCGTCCTGGCGATGGTATTCACCGCACCGATGGTCTTTGCTTCCGGGGAAATGTCATCCAGAAAGGGGATGACATCGAGCTTGTAGGGGATGGTCACATTCAGCCCGTCGCAGGCGGTGAGGGTATCCCGCAGTACTTCAGCGAAGTGGTCCTTGGGGATCTCGATGAGGTCATAGCGCCCGGGGATGGACAGCTTGTGAAATAGTTTTTCGTGAATTACAGGAGAAAGGCTGTGTCCGAGCACTTCTCCGATCAGTCCGAGTTTCATAAAAATCTCCTTGGGATTAGCAGGTTCTACGGGGGTAACGGGTTCAATGGGAAGTCAGCGGCTTCGCCGAGATCCTTCGGCTCAGTGCTCCACATTCCGCACACGACTTTTCTAACAAACGACATTTGACTCCGCTCAGGATGACGAAAAGGGACGAGGCCCGAAGATCTGCGAGACATCGGGTTTCCTGTTTGAGGCTTCCCCATCGGCCGCCTGCCCGCGAATGACAAAGATTTCTCGCTTCGCTCGAAATGACAATGCGAGGTGGAGATGACGTCTCCCAGCCACTATCTCTTACACGACGGATAATTTCCTAAAATCTTGAAGTACGTGCACATGGAGGCGAGACCGTGGAGTGTCTGTGCGTTGGATGGGTCGTGGATGCAGCCTTTGACGTCGATGTGGAAGAAGTACTCGAAGGGATGGCCTTCCATGGGACGGGACTCGAGGTGCGTCATATTCATGCCGCCGTAGAAGAAGTAGCCCAGGACGTGGTAGAGCGCGCCCGGCTCATGCTTGACGGAGATGACGAGGGTGATCTTGTCCGCGTCTTCAGTGATCTCCATCTTCGGGGCGATGATGAAGAAGCGGGTGTAGTTGCTCTGATTGAAATAAATATTTTCCGCGAGGACGGAGAGCCCGTAGAGGCGGGCTGCGGTGCGGCTGGCGACTGCGGCCTGGTTCTTCCTTCCATCTTCGGCGACGCGCTCTGCGCTCCGAGACGTGGAGAAATACGGCTCGAGCGTCCAGTCTCTGTGCTCATTGAAGAAGGGACGGCACTGACGGAAGCCCTGCGGATGGGAATAGACGGTGTCGATGTCGTCCAAGGTCGCGCCGGGAATGCCAAGAAGGTTGTGCTCGATCTTCACCATCTGCTCTCCGACGACGGCACAGTCGTATTTCTGGATGAGGTCGTAGACTTCGGTGATGCCGCCGGTCGAGGAATTCTCGATGGGGAGGACCCCGTAGTCGATGGTGCCGTCTTTCACGGCTTTCACGACGTCTTCAAATAAAGGGAAATAGGATTCTTCCCGTTCCTTGCCGGCGAATTGCTGCTCCATGGCTTCGTAGGTGTAGGAGCCTTTCGCGCCATAGCAGCCGACTTTGAGTGTATGTGTCATAGGATGTCTCCGAAAAAAAGGTGCTGACTTCAGGGTTAGCCCGTGGGGCGTGGTGCTCTTTGATTGCGGGTGAAAGCTTCGCTTGAATGAGAAATTAGAAATGAGAAATGGTGGTGCGGCGCATAAAAATTAAAAGTGCTGCGGAATTTACGCGCCGTTGTTATCGGAAGCGTAGCCGAGGGTCTTTCCTGGCACTGCGGTCAGTATCACATAAGAACTGGCAGGGAAACAACGCCTTGGTATACGTATTTCTGCTTTCGCACATGCATCGTTTATCGGTCTGCAAGAAAGATTTCTCGCTTCGCTCGAAATGAC
>OLFV01001313.1_pt1 | contig 24599 bp, 21 predicted proteins | sample 1605551 | NCBI WGS metagenome assembly OLFV01 (sample SAMEA3888922, study PRJEB22519) | human gut metagenome | biome: human gut; feature: human-associated habitat; material: faeces | place: Denmark | collected 2011 | reverse complement strand
TAAGGGCTGCACGTGGAATCTCAATCATTGTACCAATCTCAAACTCTACCTCTACGCCATATTCAGCAAATACCTCCTTAGAAGTAGCCAAGATGATGGACTTCTGCTGCTTGAGCTCTTGAACGGTACCGATCAGAGGAACCATGATTTCAGGACGCGGATTCAAGCCTTCCTTCTTCAACTCGCAGGCAGCACCGAGGATTGCGCGAGTCTGCATAGCTGTAATCTCTGGGAATGTGATACCGAGACGGCAACCACGGTGACCGAGCATTGGGTTGTTTTCTGCCAAAGAGTTTACACGCTTCTTTATTTCCTCAACGCTTACACCCATTTCCTTAGCCATAGTCTCCTGGCCGGCCTTGTCGTGCGGTACGAATTCGTGGAGTGGTGGGTCGAGCAAGCGTATATTCACATGGCAGCCATCCATTGCCTTCAGAATGCCGTAGAAGTCAGCTTTCTGATAGGGGAGGAGCTTTGCAAGAGCTTTTTCGCGTCCCTCTACAGAGTCAGCCAAAATCATCTCACGCATAGCAACAATCTTCTGGTCATCGAAGAACATGTGCTCTGTACGTGTCAAACCGATGCCTTTGGCGCCAAATGTGCGAGCCACCTTAGCATCGTGTGGAGTATCAGCATTGGTGCGAATCTCCATCTTGGTATATTTGTCGCAGAGGTCCATGAGTTCCTTGAAGTCACCGGAAAGCTCTGCAGCCTTTGTCTCTATCTGACCAGCGTAAACCTGACCTGTTGTACCGTTCAAAGAGATGTAATCACCCTCCTTATAAACAATACCTTCAATCTCTACTGTTTTGGTCTTGTAATCAACATTGATAGAACCGGCACCGGAAACGCAGCACTTACCCATACCACGAGCCACAACGGCAGCGTGAGATGTCATACCGCCACGAGCTGTAAGGATACCCTCCGCAGCCGACATACCAGCGAGGTCTTCAGGAGAAGTTTCGATACGAACCATGATTACCTTCTTGCCATCTTCATGCCATTCTTCTGCATCGTCTGCGTGGAATACTATCTGACCGCAGGCAGCACCGGGAGAAGCCGGCAGACCTTGTGTAATGACCTTGGCCTTTGAGAGAGCCAATTTGTCGAATACTGGGTGCAGGAGTTCGTCAAGTTTCTGAGGCTCACAGCGCAAGAGGGCTGTCTTTTCATCGATCATACCCTCGTGGAGAAGGTCCATAGCTATCTTAACCATTGCAGTTCCGGTACGCTTACCGTTGCGTGTCTGGAGGAACCAGAGTTTTCCTTCCTGAACGGTGAATTCCATATCCTGCATATCGCGATAGTGCTTTTCGAGTTTGTCCTGAAGCGAATCGAGTTCTTTGTAGAGTTCGGGCATGGCTTCCTCCATTGAAGGATAGTTGGCAACGCGCTCTTCCTCAGAGATTCCGGCACGCTCAGCCCAACGTTGTGAACCGATTTTTGTAATCTGCTGCGGAGTACGGATACCAGCAACAACATCCTCGCCTTGAGCGTTAATCAGGTACTCACCGTTGAAGAGGTTCTCTCCGTTACCGGCATCGCGGCTGAAGCAAACACCAGTTGCAGATGTTTCGCCCATGTTGCCGAATACCATTGCCATAACAGAAACTGCTGTTCCCCATTCGTCAGGAATTCCTTCCATCTTACGATAGAGGATGGCACGCTCGTTCATCCAGCTGCGGAATACAGCACAGATTGCGCCCCAAAGTTGCTCCTTCGGGTCTGTAGGGAAGTCGCTACCGGTCTGCTCCTTGATAGCTTTCTTGAAGAGTTCAACGAGTTTCTTAAGAGATTCAACAGAGAGGTCCTTGTCAAGAACAACACCCTGTTCTTCCTTTACTTTCTCGATGATAGCCTCAAATGGGTCAATGTCTTCCTTGTTCTCCGGTTTCATACCAAGAACAACATCACCGTACATCTGAACAAAACGACGGTAGCTGTCATATACGAAGTGTGGGTTGTTGGTCTTTTCTACCATTCCTTCTGCAACCTCGTCATTCAAACCTAGGTTAAGGATGGTATCCATCATGCCTGGCATAGAAGCGCGTGCACCCGAACGTACAGAAACCAACAGAGGGTTCTTCGGGTCGCCGAACTTGCAGTTCATCAGTTTCTCAGTGTGAGCCACAGCTGCATCAACTTCAGCAGTAAGCAGTTCAACTATCTTATCCTGACCTACCTTATAGTACTCATTGCAAGTGTCTGTTGTGATGGTAAATCCCGGAGGCACAGGAACTCCAATCAGATTCATTTCTGCAAGGTTTGCACCCTTGCCTCCAAGCAGGTTTCTCATGTCTGCTTTTCCTTCGGCTTTGCCATTACCGAAGGTATAAACTCTTTTTTCGTTCATAGTTTAATGGTCTTGTTATGATAATTTAATTTGTTCTCTTTTATAGGTAAGAATAAAAAGTTTTTGTTTTTATGGCTTTTTTAGTCAACAGGTGAGACTTTTACGCCTGAATTTTATTATATGCAAAGATAACCTCAATTTTAGGATAATCCAAATTTTTTAAGCTAAATTTGCAACCTCCGCATTACATTTTTGTTGTTATCGCAAACATGATGATTATTTGTGATAATTTGCCAACTCATAAATGGGATTTTTGAGTATTTTCCCTACTTTATATCCAAAAGCATTGGCTGCTTTTTCGAGTTGTTCTTTGTAATAGTAGGCTATGCTGCCTACAGCGTTAAGGGGGAGGTTTTCCTTTTTATATGGAAGGATGTTTTTTTCAATGAATTCCTTGAAGTTGTCGATAACCAAATCTTCTAACAGCGCGTTGTCAATATGTTGTGATATGAATTCTGATGTTGAAGCCAGAAAACGGTTGGGAGCAGTTCCCTTATATACAGTATTAATAATGTCGGAAACTGTCAGTCTGTTTCGTTCCAAGAACTCTTCACGCATAGACTGTGGCAGTGAACCCTTTATTATGGCATTGATGAATTTCCTGCCAAGTACAGCACCGCTTCCTTCGTCGCCTAGAATGTAGCCAAGGGAAGGCGTGTGGAACTTGATCTTTTCTCCGTCAAAAAAACATGAGTTCGAACCGGTTCCTAATATACATGCAATTCCCTTTTCGTGTCCACACAATGCTCTGGCAGCACCAAGCAGGTCGCTTTCCGCTTCAATGTTAGCTTCTGTTTTTATGATTTTTCTTAGTAGGGAAATGATAACTTCCTTTGTGGAACTGTTGCAGCCGGCACCATAGAAAAAGACACTTGCCACATTCTGAAGGTCGATGTCCAATGTGTCTGTCTGCTGAAATTGGTTCTGAAGAATTGTTTCAATACTCTGTTCCGACTGTATGATAGGGTTTATTCCTTCTGTTTGAATTATTTGTATGATTCCGCTTTCGTCAGCAAAGCACCAGTCTGCTTTTGTACTTCCATTATCAACAATAAGTTTCATGCCGTTTTATTTAATGTACATAAAATAGATGGCTGCGATGATTGCTATCGTAACTGCTGCTACGATGCTTTTTACAAGGCAACTTGCGATTTTCTTCACGACAATGAATCCTACAATAACGGCAATTATGCAAAAAATGTAATATGAAAAACTTGAAGTCATACGTTTTCTTTATATTGTTCCAGCAAAGCATTAATATGCTTCTCTATATTTGTTCTCGTCTTTGTCTGTCAGCATGGACAGATAGCTTTGATAGCGAGATTCGGAGATGTAATGTTCTTTTACGGCTTCCAAGACTGCGCAGCCTGGTTCGTGGGTGTGGGTGCAATTGTTGAAGCGGCAGTTCTTTGAAAAATGGAAGATGTCTCTGAAATAGCTTGTCAGTTCTTCCGGCTCTATATCGAAAGTTCCGAACCCTTTTATTCCCGGCGTGTCAATGAGATACCCGTTGTTGGGCATTTCTATCATTTCACTGAATGTTGTCGTGTGCATACCGGTATTGTGTGCATCGCTTATTGCTGATGTCCTGAGATTCGCATCAGGGAGTATTCGGTTTATCAATGTAGATTTGCCTACACCGCTGTTTCCGCTTAAAAGAGTGATTTTGCCTTGCAACAACGGAGTGAGTTCCTCTATTCCCTGACCGGTGGTGGCGGAAATTATCAGGCATGTGTAACCTATGTTGGAATAGAGTTTTACCATCATTTCCTGATAATGACGCTCTTCGTCTGTGAGAATGTCGTTCTTGTTGAATACGAGCACCACGGGTACGCTGTATGCTTCGGCGGTTGCAAGAAAGCGGTCGATGAATATAGTGCTTGTCTGGGGGTAGTTCACTGTCACTATAAGAAGTGCCTGATCTACATTTGCTGCGATGATATGGCTTTGCTTGCTTAGATTTTGTGATTTCCGGATTATATAGTTCCTGCGTTCACAGATGTGTGTGATGAATGCCGTACCTTCTTGGTTGAGTACTATATCCACATTATCACCAACGGCAATGGGATTTGTGCTTCTGATACCTTTCAGTCTGAAGTTCCCTTTTATCTTACAATTGATAAAGTCCCCATTGTTTGTTTTTACAGTGTACCAACTTCCAGTATTCTTTATAACTAATCCTTGCATTTATATGAATTGAAGCGAGATGAAAAGCGTTAGAAGGAAAAGTAAAAGAGTAGGGGTGACGCTTACTTTTTTACTTTTCCTTCGATTCTTATACGGTCATAATTTCTTTTGTCTTTTCAGCCAACAAATCATCTACTGTCTTGATGTATTTGTCGTGGATTTTCTGAAGTTCGGCTTCAGCATCTTTCTCGTTGTCTTCTGACAAACCGTCTTTGATGGCTTTCTTGAGTTTGTCTTTTATCTCACCGCGTGCGTTGCGAATCTCAACTTTGCAGCGTTCGCCGATTTTGTTGCATTGCTTTGCAAGCTCCTTACGGCGTTCCTCTGTCGGTTGTGGGATTCCCAAGCGGATTATTTCGCCATTGTTTTCAGGTGTGATGCCTACATCGCTGTCCATGATCGCTTTTTCTATGTCTCGTATTGCCTTCTTGTCCCATGGGCGGATAGCTATGGTTCGTGGGTCGGGAACAGATACGTTTGCTACCTGGTTGAGCGGTACCATTGAACCATAAGAACTCACACGGATTCCGTCAAGAATTGCAACATTGGCACGCCCTGCACGGATTCGTGCCAATTGCTCCTCCAAATACATGGAAGCCATTTCCATGCGTTCTTTGGCGGTGTTTAAAGTTTCTTTAATATCTATCATAATTTTAAGTATTTCCTACTGCAAATTTAGATAATTGTTTTTGAAAAAACAAATTATTCTTTACCGATTTGTCTGAGTTTCCCTAATTAACTTTGTTCAAGTCTTTTGAACTCAGCCTCAACGATGTTTGTCAATGTAACAAATTCCGCCACAGAAAGTTGTTCCGGTCGGCGTGTCATTATGTCTTGCGAATAAAACTCTGCTGATGCCGGCTTGTTTGAGAACAACTGCCTCAGACTGACGCGCAGCATTTTACGACGCTGGTTGAAAACCGTTTTCACAACGCGTTTGAACAGGTTTTCGTCGCAGCCGAGGTCCGTGGTGGCGTTGCGGGTCATTCTTATGACAGCACTTTTCACTTTCGGGGGTGGGTTGAAAACATTCTCATCAACGGTGAACAGATATTCGACATCGTACCACGCCTGAATCAGAACTGACAGAATGCCGTATGCCTTGCAGCCAGGGGCTGACGCTATGCGTAATGCCACCTCGCGCTGAATCATTCCTGTGCAGCAGGGTATCAGATCCTTGTAGTCAAGCATCTTGAAGAATATCTGTGATGAAATGTCATACGGATAATTCCCCGTCAAGACGAATTGCTTGCCCTCGAAAAGTGAGTTCAAGTCCATCTTCAGGAAATCATCGGGTATTATGTTGTCACGCAGTATGGGGAAGTTTTCATTCAGATACGCCACCGACTCCTTGTCTATCTCCACCGCTCTCACCAAGCGGTCTTTGGTGACAAGGTATTGAGTCAATACTCCCATGCCAGGTCCTATTTCAAGAACTGGTATTTCGGGACAGGTATCGACGGTGTCGGCAATAGCCTTGGCTATGTTCAGATCTGTTAGGAAATGCTGCCCTAAATTCTTTTTAGGTCTTACTGTTCTTGCCATGGATGAATGCTTGTTATGATATTCCAGTCTTGGCACCCCTTTGTTCTACGGCGCTTTTTCAAGCTTCGTCCTGGCGTTCGTCTATATTGTCGCCCTCTGTGGGTGCCAGCACTTTCTCGAAGTCGGAAATGTTGTTCTTTACGAGGATGTTGTACCACTGGAACAGCTTCTTTATGTCGCTGTCGTGAACTCTGTCGCGGTCGTAGTTGGGAAGGACTTCCGCGAAATAGTCATGCAGCTCTTTTGCCGAGCATTTCTTGTAGTTGAGTGAGCATTCTTTTGAATTCTCCTTTTCGCCAAGGCTTTTGAACACTTTCCACAGGGGGATGTCTTCCGCATCGGTGTACATTGCTATGTCTGCCAGACTTGTTACTCTGTCCGATGCAAACGCCGGGATGCGCTTGTGTGTCTCGTCAATGGCTTCGACAATCAGGTTCCTGTTACCTCTTGATACCAGTTTGTAAAGTCCAGGTTTCCCTGCGATAGAAAGTATTGTTTCCATTTTTAATAATTCTTTTTTGTTAATGTTTTTAATATGTTCTTTATTTGGTTTTCCAAATCTGATTTTCCGTCATTTATGATTGTGAAGTCACATCGCTCTGCAATCAGTTCCTGCGGCTGTTGGCAGGAGATCCATTGTTTTGCCTTTTCCATGTCGATTCCGTCGCGTTGTGCTACTCTTTGCGCTCTTGTCTCGTCGGGAGCGACAACGCATATCGTGTGGTCAAAGTCTATACGCCGGTTGAAGCCACTTTCAAAAAGTATCGCGCTCTCCAGCCATTCGGCTCCCGACGCCAAGAAGTCCGCAGCCACGGCAGGATGTACAATGTCCTCAATCCTTTGCCTGTTGTGCGCGTCCTTTAGAAGGAATGCTGATATTTCTTCCTTTTGCAATATGCCGTTTCTGAAAATGTCTTTTCCGATAAGCGCGGAAAGGGAACGCTGCAACTCCACTGATGTCCTCATGAGTCGTTTGGCAGCGCTGTCGCAGTCGTAAACTTCTATCCCCATTTCTCTTAATATTCCGGAGACATACGATTTGCCGCTTCCTATTCCGCCGGTTATGGCTGTTTTCATATTTTCAATTTACATTTGCTCTATCAGGTAATCCACTTGGCTTATTTCAAGTTTTGCATTGCGCACTCCATGCGGACTCGTGTGCAGATATACATTGCACTTGTTTGATGGGTGTGTGATGATTTCGTTGTAATCGACAACTAAGGAGAACTGCTGTGCAGACACGCGTCTGAACATGCTTGCTCCTATGGTGAACGACACTTTTATCTTCGATGGGAACGTGCGCAGGACTTTGCCGCTTGGCATGTTGATGGCCTTTATCGGCACCTCGATGCTTTCTTCCGTGAGGATGTCGGGGTAGAGTCCTATGCGGACTGTGTTGGGCACGATTTTTACACCCTTGATTCTTTCCAGCGGAACACTTCTTATGACGGTGTCGCTGAAATTCACGATGTTCAACGGACTTGTCCTTATGTGCTTCAGACTGTCAAGTATTTGTTTTTTTGCATACACGGTCACGGTATTTGGCCAGAATCGTGCGCGTGCCAGATAGAATGATTTGTTCGGAACCACTGTGCCGGTCATTCTTATTGGGAGTACCTTTGATTCTCCGAAATTGAAATAAAAGTCGAGTTTCTCCGGCTTTATCTGGGTGATTTTCGACGAGTTGAAGAGTCGCTGGTATGCGAGTTTCGTGACATCGGCTACCGGTACTGAGCCATATCCTGATTGGCGGTTGGCATAGGTGTTGAAATTCAATCTCAACGGTTTGATGCCTTCTCCGTACATGTAGGTAGCCAGTGTGTAGCCCTTGTCCCTCACCATGACATGGATGGTGTCTTCCATTTCTGTCGTGATGACGGCGTTTTCCGGAACGTTCGTAAGCTGTATTGGCACACAGATTTCTTTTTCGTATGTCTCGTTGAGTGTCATCATCAGCCAGAAGATGCAGCTCAATGCGAGAAAAAACGAAAAAATCAGGAACTCCTTGTTTACAGAACTAAACAAAAAGTTCCTGACAGTGTTGTAGAGTCGTGACAGTTTGTTTGACATCAGTATCTGTATTGTGCCACTTCTGCTTTATGCTTTTTGCATTTGTGAGTTGGCGTCGGCAAATACATAGTTCTTATCGACAGAGACAACGACACCGCGGGCCACTTCCACTTCTACGATGTTTGCTGCCAGGTCGATGCGCTTCACTGTGCCATACAGACCGCCGCCGGTGATGACCTTTGTTCCTTCCTGCAGTGAGTTCTGGAATTTGCGTATTTCTTTCTGCCGTTTCTGCTGTGGGCGAATCATAAACAGCCACATGATGGCGAAGATTGCCACCATCATGATGAGCATTCCCATACCGCCACCGCCTGCATTGCTTTGGGCACTTAATAGAATTGTGTTCATTTTTTTGTTTTTATTAGATTTGTTTGTTATTCGTTTTCTGCATTCTCATTTGTCGGGGTCGTGGTTTTCTCTGCCACGCTGTCTGCTGCGTTTTCCTTGTCCTTGTATCTTCTCTGCTTCGACGGGTCGATTGCCTTCAGCATCTTCCCGGTGGAGTGGAGATATTGGGCTATGGAGTCGAGCATTCCGTTGATGTATCCTCCGCTCTTCGGGGTGGAGTAAAGCTTTGCCAGATCCACATATTCATTTATGGTCACACTTACCGGAATGTTGGGGAATGTGAGCATTTCTGCTATGGCGATTTGCATGATTACCACATCCATATATGCCAGACGTGCGAAATCCCAGTTGCGCGATGTCTCGCTCATATAGTGCTGGTATTGCTCGGCATTAAGAATTGTCGAGCGGAAGAGTTTGCGTGCAAAGTCCTTGTCTTCTTCATCTTTATATTCAGGCAGCAGGTCTTGCTTGCCCTTGTTGCCTTCTTCAAAACGCTTTATTGTCTTCAGCACAAAGGTATCGACCACTTCCTTGTCGTCGTTCCAGTAAAGGCTCTTCTCTTCAAGCAGGCTGTCAAGGTCTTCGTTCTCCTGGACAAGCTGCTTGTAGAGCTTGCGCCACACTTCGCGGTCGGCGTCATAGGAGCTTTCCGGGTCGGCCATGTAGTCGGTGTATGTTCCGCTTTGCTCAATCTGGTTGCACAGCTTGCGTACGAATTCAATGTCGTCGTGCCAGTTCATCTTCTGGCTCTCCTTGAATTCATTGAGCATGGCATTCTCTTCAAGCTGTATTGCGAATTTGTTGTTTATGAATTTCTGCGAAGGCATTTCTGTACCTTCGCGCTGTGCCCGCTGGCTGTTTATTTCTACTCTGTGACGTTCTTCGTCGGTGACAGCTACTATAAGGTCTAATAAATAATTGTACAAATCGTATGACTTGGACAAGCTGAAAAGCAGTTCCTTCTCAGCTGTGTCAATGTTTTTGTTGCCATTCTGATAGTATGCATAGGTTAACTGTACAACCTTGATTCTTATTAGCTCGCGATTAATCATGTATGTTATTTTAAACTTGTCTCTTTGTGAATAATCTTTGTCATTAATAGCTCTGCCCGGCATTATCCAACTCGCTTGATGGGATGAATGCGCAGATTTCAATTGCAAAAATAAATAAAATTACACTAACTACCAAGAAAACGGATGGTTATTGTGTGTTTTTTTATCTAAACTTTGCATATTACGGAGAAAAAGAGTACCTTTGCACCGCTTTTTGAGCGCATCAATGTAGAAAACACTTCTCGTGTGATGGCGAATTAAGGCATAATTACAAACTTAATTTAGAGTAACACAATTATGAAAGAGATTAATGTAACAGGTCAGAAGCGTGAGACCCTTGGAAAGAAAGCTTCAAAAGAATTGAGAAAAGAAGGTCTTGTTCCCTGCAACCTCTACGGTTTGGCACATGAGGACGGAAAGCCGGTAGCAAAGGCTTTCGCCATTCCTATGACAGAGCTTCGCAAGATTGTTTACACTCCCCACATCTATGTAATCAATCTTATCATCGACGGCGAAAGCCACACAGCCATCATGAAGGATCTGCAGTTCCACCCGGTGACAGACGCTGTTCTGCATGTGGACTTCCTCGAAGTGAACGACCAGAAGCCTATAACAATTGGTATTCCTGTTAAGTTGGTAGGTCTTGCACAGGGTGTTCGCGATGGTGGTCGTATGAACCTCTCTATCCGTAAGATCAACGTGACAGCACCTTATCAGCAGATTCCTGAGCATCTTGATGTTGATGTTACAGAACTGCGAATCGGTAAGAGCATCAAGGTCGGCGACCTCTCTTATGAGGGCATTGAGCTGACAACAAGCAAGGATGTTATCGTTTGCTCAATCAAGATGACTCGTGCCGCAGCTTCTGCAGCAGCCGCAGCAGCCGCAGCAGCTCAGTAATTTGTTTCAAATATTGACTACTAAGCGCACCACACACAAATGGTGCGCTTTTTTTAATTTTTTTCGTTACCGATTATGGATAAATTCTTGATAGTTGGTCTTGGCAATCCCGGCAGTGAGTATGACAACACGCGCCACAATACGGGATTCATGGTTCTGGATGCATTTGCAGAATCCGTTGGCGTGGGTTTTGAGGACAGACGCTATGGCTTTGTGGCAGAAGCGTCAGTGAAGGGCAGGAAGTTGTTCTTGCTCAAACCCACAACATTCATGAATCTCAGCGGCAATGCGGTGCGCTATTGGCTTAACAAGGAGAACATCGATCAGTCGCGCTTGCTTGTCGTCGTCGATGACCTCTCGCTGCCTCTGGGTGCATTCCGCCTTAAAGGAAGCGGAAGCAACGGCGGACACAACGGACTGGGCAACATACAGCAACTGATAGGGGAGCGGTATGCGCGCCTGAAGATGGGCATTGGCAATGATTTCGCAAAAGGCAGACAGGTGGATTGGGTGCTTGGAAAATATAGCGACGACGATCTGGCGGTGTTGCAGCCGAGCATCGACAGTGCCGTGGAGATAATCAGAAGTTTTGTCCTTTCCGGCTTGGATGTCACTATGAACAACTTTAATAAACTTGGCAAGAAATAAATATGTCAGAGGTTGCAAGAATAGATAAATGGTTGTGGGCCGCACGGATATTCAAGACCCGCTCCATTGCTGCTGATGCGTGTAAGAACGGCAGGGTGAAGATTGGCGACATGAATGTGAAACCGAGTCATACTATCAAGGCAGGAGAAGTGGTTGCTGTCAAGAAGCCGCCGGTTGTCTATTCGTTTAAAGTGCTGAAACCGATAGAGCAGCGTGTCGGCGCAAAGCTTCTTCCTGAAATATATGAGAATGTCACTGACGCAAAGCAGTACGAACTCTTGGAGATGAGCCGCATAAGCGGTTTCGTGGATAGGGCGAGAGGAACGGGACGCCCCACGAAGAAGGAACGCCGCGCTCTTGATGCTTTCGCATCCCCTGCCATCTTCGGGTTCGACGAAGATGATGAGGAGGAGGAAGAGTGAGCGAGTTAGGAGTTAGAAATTACGAATTGGTGGGATGTAATATCTCCTATCATCAAGTCCTAACCAGTAATTCCTAACTCATAATGCCTCGTCCCTAATTCCCAAATAAGCCTTGTTTGCATTGCAAGCAAGGCTTATTTGCTATACAGACAAGACTTCTTTTGTGTGCAAACAAGCCTTGTTTTCTATCCGAATAAAACTGTTTGAAAATCAATCGGTTATGAGTGAGTAATAGGAGGTCGAGCGTCCCGCTCGACAACACCATCCCAACAATTCATAATTCATGCAAGGCAAGTGGCAAACCGAGCGTACAATTGGCAGACTTTCCCAGTGTTGGGAAAGTCAAAACTGATCAGACAACGCATGAAGCACACATCGCCTGCGGCGATAGGTGTGCCGCAATCAAAAAAAACACACGGATGTCACGGAGAGCACGGATTTGTCTTTTTCACGGATTTTTTTGATTAATTCTATTGATTTATGCGTTTTATCTATCCCATTAATTATGTGATGATTCAACGGATTTTGAGCAAGCTCGTTTCTTGCTCAAGACTTTAATGTGCCTATGACGCTTGCGTCAGAATCCGTCAGCATCACCACGCAATGAAATAATCGAGTCAAAAAACATCCGTGAAAAGACCAATCCGTGTCATCAGCGTAATCCGTGTGTTTTTTTGACCCTCACACCTATCGCCGTAGGCGATGTGTGCTCCGTCTGCTCAGTTTTGACTTTCCCGACACTGGGAAAGTCTGCCAATTGTGCGCTCGGCTTGCTGCTTGCATCGCATGAATTATGAATTGTTTGGGTGGTGTTGTCGAGCGGGACGCTCGACCTCCTATCGCCAATCCCTAACTCCTAATTCCTCCATTGTTCTCTTTGCGAAGTTTTTTATACCATACTTCCTCAATTTCTTCTTTTTCTTCATAAAATATCGCCTAATATTTTGGGCGGTAAAAGGTTTTTCATACCTTTGGGGCGATAATTACATGCTGCGTCTTGTCATTAGATGGCGGATGTGGCGCAAAATAAGAGAGTGATCTTTACCTCAAACTTACGCAACGCCTTGCGGGTCAGGGCTTACGGCGTCGGGTGGGGAGCGGTATTTACGGAGGCGTTTTATCTGCGCTTTGTTTACGACTAATCTGAACTTTCCACTTCCAGTCTTGAAGTTTTCCTGATCCAGCCATACCTTTCGGTGTGTGATCATGTGTTGTCGGCTATCTTTTTAGTGGGGAACCAAAGTATCACGATTGTGTAATCGGCGGCAGATAGTATTCCCACACTTTTGTATTTCCCGACAACCAACCTAAATTAAAACTTATTTAATCGCCATCTTAGGGGAATCGAGAGGCATTTTTAAAAATCATGAAAACAGTTTACTTAGCTACAATCAGGGCAGCACGAGGACAACTATCATCTTATTTTAGAGTTGACGGATTCTATATTGACGGACAATTGGACAAAACAACTATTAGTTATGAAGATTTTTGATTTAACACGAGGGAAATATCCCCTAATATATGACCCAATATATAGTTACGATTGTGGTCTGGATTGCATGTTACATATCAGTTCTGAGTTTCAGTCTGTTTTTGCACAATCGAATATTGATGTCAGCAAGTTGTTGAACAATATTCCTGTCTTTCTGGCTGACTCATCAATGGCTAATGAGTATGTTGCAGTTCCAGGATGCCAATGTTCTGTTCGTGTACCAGAAGACAAATCACACTCATTGAATGATAATTTCGACATTGATGACTGGACAAATTCAAAAGAAGGTGACAAAGACAATCCACGAGAAAGAGTGCCTAAGGTTTTTACCATCACAGACTTGTTTGGAGTATATAGCTACTCTGGTGAATGCGATTTCATTCCCAGACGGATATTTATATGGATGGACAAGATTGTCGATTATACGAAGAACAACTCGAAATTCCAAAGTGAAATCACAGGAAACGCCCAAGCACTATTCGATTTGATTTTATTTCATGAGATGGCTCATGCTCTTATGGATGTCGAGTTGTATGGTGTTCATCCAGCACCTAACTTTTCCTATGCTAATGACTATCTATATCGATTCATCGAAGAAGCATATGCCAATGGCATTGCATTGACAATTCTCATGGATAATTGCCCCCATCTTTCATCCACAGAAGAGAAGTTCATTGAACATTTTATCAAGAACCAAGGCGATGGTTATTCTGAAGGATGGGATTTATACAAGCATCACATTGATAATATCAACCAGTGGATGGGTCTCAAAATACTGTTCAACTATGAGTTTGCAAGAATATTGAGAGACTGGTGGAAGTACAAAGAATTTCACAATATAAAATGCTATAAAAGTGTTGGATGTCGTGGGTGGATTGCTGTTAAATATTATAATGACAAATGGGGTCTTATAGAATTACCGAATTTGGAACGGGTTGTTGGATTCAAGAAATATGATTCATTTTGGTCATTTGATGAGAATGGACTTTGTATGGTTCGGTTAGATGAAAAACCTTATTTATATGGATATGTCAATAAACAAGGTGCAGAACAGATACCTGTAGTGTATGACCATTTGTATAGTTTTGACAATGGCATCACTATTGCAAAGAAAGATGGATGGTATGGAGCTATTGACATGAATAACAAAACCGTTATTCCATTCTCTTTGCCATACGAAGATGTACGAGGATTCAGAAACGGCAGAGCTGCGGTAAAGAATGCTATAGGCAAGTGGGGTGTGATAGATGCGATGGGCAAAGAAATCGTTCCCTGCACAAGTGATCACATCATATTGTAGCTTAATAGCTAGTTGCTTAATCCATTTCTGATAAACCCAAATCGGTCATTAGAAATTTCTCTTTGCCGTACGACACGGAGAAATCCTAATGATTTGGGTTTATCCTGTTCTTAGAATCCCCCTTCCGCGATATGAGTCATATATGATTTTGGTCGGCAGGTCAGTTTGCACTACCAGGTCGAGCGTCTCGCTCGACAACACTGCTTAGACGATTCTTGATTGACGGATTTGCTTCGTGTTTGCTTCGTGTTGTCGAGCGAGACGCTCGACCTCCTATTGCCAACTCCTAATTCCTACCTCCTACGCCAATTCTTTCCGAAGATACTTGGATGTGAATCCCTTTTCACATTCAGCCACTTCCTCCGGCGTACCGGCAACCAGCAGATTGCCACCGTCCCTGCCACCCTCTGGACCCATGTCAATGATATAGTCTGCAAGCTTTATAACATCCAGATTGTGCTCTATTATTATTACGGTGTTTCCACGATCAACGAGCCTGCCAACCACCTCCATAAGGATTCTGATGTCTTCAAAGTGAAGACCGGTAGTAGGTTCGTCAAGAATATAAAGGGTCTTGCCGGTATCGCGCTTGCTTAATTCCGTGGCAAGCTTTATGCGTTGGCTTTCGCCTCCGGACAAAGTGGTTGATGGCTGCCCAAGCTTTATGTAGCCCAATCCGACATCCTGTATTGTCTTTATTTTCTGAAGGATGGACGGTACATTCTCGAAAAACTCCACGGCACGGTTTATGGTCATATCGAGAACATCGGCGATGCTTTTGCCCTTATATCTCACTTCAAGAGTTTCGCGGTTGTATCTCTTACCGTGGCATACTTCGCATGGCACCATAACATCGGGCAGGAAATTCATTTCAATGGATTTGTAGCCGTTGCCCTTGCACTCTTCACACCGTCCGCCTTTCACGTTGAACGAGAAGCGTCCCGGCTTGTAACCACGGATTTTGGCTTCCGGCAATCCGACGAACAGTGAGCGGATGTCGCTGAAAACGCCGGTGTAGGTGGCAGGGTTGGAACGCGGCGTGCGTCCCAAAGGCGATTGATCGACATTCACCACTTTGTCGATGTTCTCTATGCCCTCAATGCTGCCGTATGGCATTGGTTTCTTCTGTGAACGGTAAAAGTGCTGACTCAGTATGGGTTGCAGAGTCTCGTTTATGAGAGTGGATTTTCCGGAACCGCTCACTCCCGTTACAACAATGAGTTCGCCAAGCGGAAACTCCACATCGACATTCTTCAGATTGTTGCCCCTTGCGCCACGAAGGATGATGCTTTTGCCGTTGCCGTGTCTGCGTTCTTTGGGTACAGCTATCTGCCGTTTCCCGTTGAGGTAATCCGAAGTGATGGTGTTGCTGCGCATCATCTGTTGCGGAGTGCCCTGAAACACCACTTCACCACCATGTGTACCAGCCTTTGGACCAATGTCGATGATATAGTCGGCATTGAGCATCATGTCTTTGTCGTGTTCTACAACAATCACGGTGTTGCCCAAGTCCCTAAGTTCTTTGAGTGAATGTATGAGCCGTTCGTTGTCGCGCTGGTGCAGTCCAATGCTTGGTTCATCAAGTATATATAGGACATTCACAAGTTGCGAACCTATCTGTGTGGCAAGCCTTATGCGCTGGCTTTCGCCTCCTGACAGCGATGCCGACTGCCTGTTGAGAGACAGATATTTGAGCCCCACGCCGAGCAGGAAGTCAATACGTTTGCCTATTTCCTTCAATATCTCTGCTGCAATTTCCTTTTGACGAGAGTCAAGATGCGTGTCGACATAGTTTATCCATTCGCGCAACTGACTCAAATCCATGTTGGACAGTTGTGCGATATTCCTGTCCAGAATGCGATAGGAGAGGGCTTCACGGTTGAGTCGCTGTCCGTGACATTCCGGACACTCGCAAGTGGCAAGAAACTGGTCGGCCCATTTCTGAACGTTTGCAGTGTCGTCGTTCTCCATTACGGTGCGAAGATATTTTATCACTCCGTCGAATGTCGTAAACAAATCACTTGATGTGTGAATAGTTTCCTTCTCTATTTTTATCGTTTCAAGCGACCCGTATAGTATTTCCGTCAATACATCTTCGGGTATTTCACGGATTGGAGTCTTGAGGGTGCAGTCGTTTTTCTTGAGAAGGGCGTCTATCTGCCAGAATATCATCTGGTTCTTGTATTTGCCAAGCGGGACAATAGCACCGTCGTGGATGGATGCAGAAGTGTCGGGGATGACTTTCTTAATGTCAATCTCATTGATGTATCCGAGTCCCTTGCAACGTGGGCATGCACCTTCCGGGGAGTTGAAAGAGAAGATGTTTGGGGCGGGGTCTTTATATGAAAGTCCTGTCGTCGGGCACATGAGGCGTTTGGAGTAGTTTTTTGCTTCGCCGGTGTCTTTGTCAAGAATCATAATCAAGCCGTCGCCTTGCCGCATTGCGACATTGATACTTTTCTTGAGTCTGTCGAGAAAGGTATCCTTCATTATCATCTTGTCAATCACGACTTCGATGTTGTGGTTCTTGTAACGGTCGGTTTTAAGTCCTTGTACGATTTCCTTTATTTCGCCGTCTATGCGTGCATAAAGGTAGCCTTTGCGGCGGAGACTTTCAAAAAGCTCACGGTAATGACCTTTTCTCTGCCTGACGACGGGGGCAAGAATGTAGATTTTTTTTCCGGAATATCTTTCGGATATCATTTCCAAAATCTTTTCTTCGGTGTATTTCACCATCTTTTCCCCCGAAAGGTAGCTGTAGGCAGTTCCTGCGCGGGCAAACAGCAGACGCAGGTAATCGTATATTTCCGTAGTTGTGCCTACGGTGGAGCGCGGATTCTTGTTTGTCGTTTTCTGCTCTATGCTGATGACGGGACTCAATCCTTGCACTTCGTCCACATCGGGGCGTTCTATTCCGCCGAGAAAGTTTCGTGCGTAAGCGGAAAATGTCTCAATATAGCGTCGTTGTCCTTCCGCATAGATTGTGTCAAAGGCAAGCGACGACTTGCCGGAGCCGCTAAGTCCTGTGAAAACCGTAAGACTTCCGCGTGGAATCTCCACATCCACATTCTTCAGATTATGAACGCGTGCACCGCGGACTATGATTTTGTTTTCAACCATGTGTGTTTTATGTCTCAAGTGTCTTTGCACCAGCAGTTGTGGCGCATAGAAGTTTTTTTATCTTTATTCTGTGACGGTACCGCTTCCTGCGGTTTCATCATAGCCGCGAAGCAGGTTCACATCTCTCTTTATGTTGTATTTTCTGCCGTCAGCACCCTTGGCTTTGACGAGCACATAATATACGCCTTCTTTAACATCCTTACCGTTGTATGTTCCATCCCAGCCGTCAGCAGGATTTGTCCATTCGTAGAGTTTCTGCCCCCATCGGTTGAAAATATACGCATGGAACTCCACAAGACTCTGATAACCGGATTTGGCTTTGTACATGTCGTTTATTCCGTCGCCGTTTGGCGAGAAAGCGTTTGGCATTTCCAGCTTGCTTTCCGAAATGGTCACTCTTATCGGTTCGCTGTCCGCCCAATATTCCTGGGTGTATGCCACGGTGTCGTTGCCTTGGGTGAATGTGGCGTAAAGTTCTATTTTGTGTGAACCCGCTTTGGTAAATGTATATTCCGTGTTTTCTTCATATCTTATCAGGTACGGGTCGTTCTCTTCTGCCATTGTAAATCTCCATTCATAATGCGCAGTCCAACTTCCGGTGTTTTCTGCATTGGCATAAAAACGGGCTGTGAGAGGGGCCGACCCGGAAATTGTGGTAGCCGTCTCTTCGCCCTCATCAGTGGTAAATGTGGCTGTGGGCGAAATTGTCGGGATTTCATCGGCGTATGTCGGTTGGCAGAAAGTGGTGAATGTTATCAAAGCTGCCAATAAGATATGTTTCATATTCTTCATTTATAGCTGTCCTCCTTGTTTGTTGTTTACTGACAGCAAGTTGAGAACTTGCAGAACCTTGGTAAAACCGGAATGTGTTTATTGGATATTCCCTTTTTTGATGATATTGTCTATCTCGTCAAATTCTTTACCCATGTTCAGATTTAAATAAATAGTATAAAGCGGCAATGCCCACTTGGAGACTTCCGATGGGGCAAGTTGCCGGTAGCGTTGCATGAAAGGCAGGGCGTTTTTGAACAGGGCGTTAATCGCATTACGGTTCTTGCGTGAATGCTTGCTGCTGTTCTCCATGTTCACAGCCTGGTTGTAATAGGCGAGTCCTATGTTAAGGTTGGGTCCGCTCAGACTGTCGTTTTTGGCGATGAGTTTTTTGCATATAGCTATACATTCATCGAATTTGTCCTGTCGCAGCAGTACTGTGCTCTTGGCAAAAAGCACTACATTGTTTGTACTGTCGCTGGAAAGAGCCGAGTCGCACAATCTTAATGTCGTATTCATGTCACCCGTCTTGAAGTGATAGTCGTACAATCGTGGGAAAAAGTACATTGACTTCGGGTATTTTATAAAGCCCTCATTCAAGGTTTTGATGTATGATGCGGTATCGTTTTCCGACTTGAATGTCTCTGCTAAATACTGTAATGTAAGGTCAAGGTTTTCTGCGTCCGATTTTGCCAAATCCTTGTATTTTAAAGTTTTGTTTGCGTCTGCAAGTTTGTATCCGCAATAAAGAGCCATGAAGGATGCGCGGGACAACTTAGTGTCGTTGGCAAAATTGATGTCGGTAAAGATTGGCTGCTGGTGACAGTCAATATAGGTGTCAAAGAAATCGAAGGCTTTGGCATAATCCTGCTTCTTGGAGAAGAACATGCCGCCGTTGTATATGTTCGCTCTGTATGAATTAAGATAGTCAGCGTGTTTTTTCCTGTACTTTGGAGTTTTGTTGTTAGCTACTTCAACGGAGTCGAATGCTTCGAGTATCAGAAACATTTTGCGTGCGTTGATAAATAACTTGGATGTATCAGATTGCTGTTTGAGATATAATTTCTCGTTGTCTTGCTCATACTGCTTGCGTACAGCATCAAAGAGAATGAGCCAAACCTTTTCATTGCATCGGTTTACAGAGTCTTTCAATAGATTCTGCATGTTTGTTTCTGCTTGCACTAAGTTGTTTCCTTTCTTCACCCAGTCTTTGGCTTGGGAAATCTCTTTTTTTTGTGCACAGGCAAAAGCCGTTGAGACTAAAGAAAATAAAATGACAATGAAAAACTTTTTAGACATATTCAATCCTGGATTTACTATACTTGTTTTTATGATAAGAAAACCGATTGCGTGAACAAAGCTACACACATTGATTTGGAGTGCACCTTGTTCACGCAGTCTTCATCTGGAGCTATGCTTTGTATTATTATTGAGCTAACTCTTTTGTGCGGGCATCATTTTCACCGTAAAGGTTGTAATATGTGCTGTAGAGAAGATAGCGCCAGTTTGCACGCTCCTGGTTCGGGTCTAACTGACGAGCCTTTTCAAGGCAGTCCTTTGTCTCTTCAACCAACGGCTTCTGGTCAGCAACATTTGCAAGGCCGGCAGCCTTGTTTGTCAGACAGAAACCGAGCCATGTCAGAACGAGGGCGTCGTCTTTCACTGCTGCAGCCTTTTTGAAGTCGGCAATGGCTTCATCCCATTTGCTTTCGTTCATTTCAGCCTGTCCTTTGACAGCAAGAGCCATGAAGTCATTAGGCATTGCTGTGAGACGCTGCTGGATGAAAGCAGCCTGCTTGTCTTTCATACCAAGCTGACCATAAATTGTGGCGAGATTGGTGAAAATTGTTTCGTTGTTGGAATCCTTTGCGTAGAGCTTTTCGAATTCAGTGAGGCATTTAACTGAGTCCTCGTGTGTCTTCATCTGCTGCTGCATGACAAGCATCTTAAGGCTTAACGCATCCTTGTATGTGGCTGTGTCACCGAGTGCTACATCGATATACTTGTTGGCTGTGTCGTAGTCCTTATCCTGATAAGCGATGACACCTGCTACGCGAGCTACTTCTGAAAGATAAGTGTCGGGAGCACTTGATTTGTCCATGTCAGCAAAGAGAGGCGCAACACCACTCTCTACATAGAGTGCGTAGTTTTCGAATGCAGTCTTGTTGTCGTTCTTGTCGCTGGCATCCTGACCTGCAGAGATAAGGTGTACACGGTCTAACCAAAGCTTTGTCTGGTTGGATTTGTGGTACTTGGGAGCAACCTTACCCTTGTCGTTCGGCATGTTGTCGTATTTGTCGCATTCCATGGCATCCTTTAGGGCATTCGCCAGGGCTGCGTACATGCCGGCATTATCAACAGGCTCCTCTTTGCCCTGTCCGAACTGCTTGGCGAGCTGGTTGGCACTCATGATGTCCTTTTCCTTCTTCACTTTCACCATTGAAAGTTCAACGAGTTTGTTGTAGGCTTTCGCCTTCTGCTCAGCAGTAAGGGTTGAAAGATTTGATGTCAACAAACTTTTTGCTTCTGAATAATCCTTTGATTTCAAGATAGTCTTCAGAGCATCTTGTGCAAAGGCTGTTGCGGTAGATACTACCAGCATAGCCATGATAAATAATTTTTTCATACTAATCGGTTTTTATGATGTTATTATTTTTCTGATTCAACGTTGGTGAGAGTTTCGTTGCTTTCAGCCAACTCGTTCTGTTTTTGTTCGAACTGCTCGTGGCTTTCACTTTCTTCATTTGTTTCAAGTTCGCTACTCATCACTTTGCATACGCTTGCTATCACATCATTCTTTTTTGAAAGGTTGATGAGACGCACTCCCTGTGTGGCACGACCCATTATGCGGCAATCAGAGACAGCAAGCCTAATGGCAATACCGCTCTTATTGATAATCATAAGGTCGTTCTTGTCGGTCACATTCTTTATGGCTACAAGGTGTCCGGTCTTGTCAGTTATGCTGAATGTCTTGACGCCCTTTCCGCCTCGGTTCGTCTTACGGTAATCTTCAACCTGAGAGCGTTTTCCGTAACCGTTTTCGCTCACCACCATGACGGTTTCTGCTGCTGCATCGTTCACAACAATCATGCCGACAACCTGATCGTCATCGCCGTCAAGTCGCATTCCTCTGACACCGGTAGATACGCGACCCATTGGGCGGATTGTCTCCTCGTCGAATCGCACAGCCCGTCCGTTACGGTTTGCCAGAATGAGCTCATTGTGTCCGTTTGTCAGACGAACATCCACCACTTCGTCACCTTCGGCGATATTTATAGCTATTACACCGTTTGTGCGTGGACGTGAATATGATTCAAGGCAAGTCTTTTTCACCGTACCGTTCTTGGTGGCAAATACGACATAGTGTGACGTTACAAACTCCTCATCGTCAAGTCCGCGCAGACGCAACATTGCATTTACGGAGTCATCGCTTTCGATGTTGAGCATGTTTTGTATTGCACGTCCCTTGAAGTTCTTGTCGCCTTCTGGTATCTCGTAGCACTTGAGCCAGTAGCAGCGTCCCTTTCGGGTGAAGAACAACATGGTCTGGTGCATTGTGGCGGGATAGATATATTCCGTGAAGTCCTGCTCGCGTGTGCGGGCTCCCTTTGAACCAACGCCGCCGCGTGCCTGTTCGCGATATTCGCTCAACTGGGTGCGCTTGATATAACCAAGGTGGCTTACTGTAATAACCACTGGGTCGTTGGGGTAGAAGTCTTCTGCATTGAACTCATGCTCGTATGGCTTGATTTCTGTACGGCGTGCGTCGCTGTATTTCTCCTTAACTTCGAGGAGTTCGTCCTTCATCACCTTCTTGCAAAGTTCAGGGTCGTCGAGGATTGATTGCAGATAAGCGATGCGCTTTTCAAGTTCCTCGTATTCTGCATGGAGTTGATCCATACGCAGACCTGTAAGTTGTGAAAGGCGCATATCTACAATTGCCTTGGATTGCAGCTCGTCAAGTTCAAAACGGCGCTCCAAGTTGCGCTGTGCTTCCGATGGAGTCTTGCTTGCACGGATAATATGTACAACCTCATCGATGTTGTCGCAGGCAATAATCAATCCTTGCAGGATGTGTGCACGCTCTTGTGCCTTTTTGAGTTCGAATTTCGTGCGGCGTATTGTCACATCGTGACGGTGTTCAACAAAATAGCCAACACAATCCTTGAGCGACAACAGACGAGGGCGTCCCTTTACCAATGCAATACAATTGACAGAGAATGAGCTTTGCATCTGTGTCATCTTGTATAACTTGTTAAGGATGACATTGGCATTAGCGTCACGCTTCACATCTACAACGATGCGCATACCTTGGCGTCCTGACTCATCATTGACATTCGAAATTCCTTCGAGTTTTCCTTCCTTTACAAGTTCGGCTATGTTCATCACCAAGTCAGCCTTGTTCACGCCGTATGGGATTTCCGTTACAACGATTTTGTCGTGTGTGTCGCCGCTTTCTATCTCAGACTTCGCTCTGATGGCAATACGGCCACGACCTGTCTCGTATGCCGATTTCACGCCTTGCAAACCATAGATGTATGCGCCGGTGGGGAAGTCAGGAGCCTTAATGTACTCCATCAGTCCGTCGATATCGATGTCCGGATTGTCTATGTACGCACAGCATCCGTCAATTACTTCACCAAGGTTATGGGTTGGAATGTTAGTTGCCATACCAACGGCGATACCGTTTGCACCATTTACAAGGAGGTTTGGTATTTTTGTCGGCATGACAGATGGTTCAAGCAGGGTGTCATCGAAGTTGCTCACCATATCAACCGTGTCTTTATCCAGGTCGTCCATGATGTGCTCGCCCATCTTTGCAAGTCGGCACTCCGTATAACGCATGGCTGCCGGAGAGTCTCCATCGACGGATCCGAAGTTTCCCTGCCCATCTACGAGCATGTAACGCATGTTCCAGTGCTGTCCCATGCGAACCAAGGCTCCATATACGGAACTGTCGCCATGGGGGTGATATTTACCAAGTACTTCACCAACGACACGCGCACATTTCTTATACGGGCTGGTGCTTGTGTTGCCGATTCCAAGCATACCGTAAAGGATGCGTCGGTGTACTGGCTTGAATCCGTCGCGAACATCGGGGAGAGCACGGGCTACAATGACTGACATACTGTAGTCGATGTAAGAAGATTTCATCTCCTCTTCGATGTTTATCTTTAAGATTCTGTCTTGATCAACTGTCTGATTTTCGTCCATTTTATGTTATTATTGTTTGTTTTATTTTCTATAAGAGCGTGCGGCGCCTGTCTGGACAGAAAAGAATAGGCTTTTCTTCCAACCCCGCTGTTTTGTCAAATAATTGCGTAGAATGGCGTTTATTTTCGTTTTGACGCGTTTCGGGCAAATTATTCAGATGTAAAATTAGTAAAAAATACTGACACAAGTGGCTTTGCAGAGCATAAAAAACAAAAAATTAAGCATTATTAAATGGATGCGTAAAAAACTATTGACATTTGCAATACTGCGAAAGGTTTTCTCTTATCTCACCGGCACGCTTTTCTGTTAGTGATGGAACGCCTTTCAGACGGTATTCGAGATTCATCTGTTCGTATTTGTAAACGCCAAGTGTGTGGTATGGAAGTATCTCCAACTTTTTTACACAGCTATACTTTTCAATGTGCTTTCCTAACAAATGGAGCCAGTTGTCGTCGTCGGTAAGACCAGGCACGACCACATGCCGGACCCAAGTCGTGATGCCGCGTTCTTCGAGTTTGTCAAGAAACAAAAGGTTGTTTTTCTGCTGAACGCCGGTGAGTCTCGGATAAAGTTCGGAATCCATTGTCTTTATGTCGAGTAGGACAAGATCCGTGTTGTCAAGAACATTCATGGCGTGTTCATCGCAGATTATGCCACTTGTGTCAAGTGCTGTGTGCAACTCCTCTTTGTGGCAAAGTCTGAAAAACTCGGCAACAAACTCTGCCTGGATAAGAGGTTCGCCTCCAGAAACAGTCACTCCGCCGTTCTTTATGAAAGTTTTATATTTCAACACCTCGTCAAGAAGTTCCTGAGGAGTTAGTTCGTATTGGCATTTTCCTTTTGGATCCCATGTGTCAGGATTGTGACAATAGAGGCAACGCAGAGGGCAACCTTGCATGAATGCCACAAAACGGATCCCTGGACCATCTACTGTCCCGAAGGATTCAAAGGAGTGTATTCTGCCAATCATGTGTTTGTGTTTTTATTGGGTTTTATTCTTTTATTGATACTTTATTGGGATATGTATGTTTGATTAGTCGGTGGTCAAAACGGGAGTTAGCAGAATTTATCGGAAGTTAATCCGTCTGCGGCAGATGGAAGATAACGGACATTGCCATTATTTTTTCAATGAGTTATGCTATTGTCCGTTATCTTCCTTTAACTTCCGGCGAAGCCT
>OLFV01001310.1_pt1 | contig 24635 bp, 19 predicted proteins | sample 1605551 | NCBI WGS metagenome assembly OLFV01 (sample SAMEA3888922, study PRJEB22519) | human gut metagenome | biome: human gut; feature: human-associated habitat; material: faeces | place: Denmark | collected 2011 | reverse complement strand
GCAGCTGACTCTTAATCAGTTGGTTCGGTGTTCAAGTCACCGATGACCCACCAGAGAAAGCAAGTCCCCTTATGGAAATCCATAAGGGGACTTTCAGCATACATGAGGCATGAGTGCCCCTTGATGCGACCCATGGACTTCGCAGGGGCCGTTCCTGTTGTCGGGAGCAGGATTCCGGGCATCGGGAGCAGAGAAGAGCGGAGAAATATCCTGCAACGCCTTTGTGCGGCTTCTCCGCGATGCATGCTGTCTTGTCGCTTCTGCCGCTCTTCGCAAGGCTTCCTTCGCCGCCTGACGACTGCCGCCTGCCCGTGTGGAACACGGGCTGTCTTTGCGGCAACAGTCGCTGCCGCTCTGTATGGGCAGACTGTGTGCCTCCTGAACGGTTTGGCAACCGGATAAAACAGATATCCAGCTTAAAAACTGCTCACGCAGTCAAGCGAAGCGAGACTCCGCCGTACCGTCCCCCCAATATGCCTGCGGCGCATGGCTCCAGCTTCAGACGTGAAACCTGCGAGCGGGAACAGCATGCCCCGGCTATATAATCTTGGAGTTAATCTGTTCCGGCAGAAAGGTTCAGATGCCTGCGGGGCGGATATCTTCAATCTCAAAGCGTTTCCGGTGAAGCGGCCGAATCAGCGCCGGTTCCACGGCATACGTGAGAGCAGAATGCCCAGCCCGCAGAACCCGGTGATGCCGGCAAAAATGAGACCTGCACCGACAAAAGCCGAGAGCCAGTACATGGGATGCCAGACATAGCTCCCCAGAATGCCTGACAGCACCAGCACGCCTGCGCCGATCTGAATTTGCCTGAACAGAGGGAAGGGCGCATTGCCGAGCTTCACGGGCAGTCCTTCCTTTTCCCATGCTGTCATGCCGCCTTCCATTTGAAAGGCGTCCACGTTTCCGGCAAGACGTTCCAGACGTTCCGCGTTTTTGTCGGTGCGTTTTCCGGAACGGCAGAAGAAGACAACAGGCTTGTCCGGAGAACTGGCATCTTTCAGATCCTGCCCGTCGATGGCCGAGAGCGGGACAAGGCGTGCGCCGGGGATGAACTTTTCTGCATATTCCGAACTTTCGCGTATATCAATGAGGCGAATTTCACCGTTCCGGAACATGTCAAAGACTCGCTGGGGAGGTATGGCGGAAAGCATGAACGGACTCCTTTTTCTTTGCTGAAGCTAACACCGGGAGCGGATGGATGCAATGAAAGAAAAGTTTGCGTGCTGTTGCAGAACTGTGTTGAAAATAACCTTGGCCGTCGGAGGCGCAGGCGAGTCGGCCGTGGATACATGTTGCCTTTCGTCCGTGCGGAACACGGGCCGCTTTGCGGCACCGAAGGTTGCCGCCCATGCCGGAGCAACGCCATACGTTACGCACAGCGCCATCAACACGACTCCTCTAAAGCGCCAAAGCCTGGCATGGGGAGTGCCTCTCTGTCAGAGAGAGTGGGATACGCGGCAGGAAAAATGGCAGGCAGGACCTTTGAACCGTGAAGGGGCATCCCGGATATCCGGGATGCCCCTTCACAAGGGTACGTGTATGCAGTCGGGCTACTTTCCCAGAACAGTCATGAAGCTCATGCGGTGGATGAGCAGGGCATCCTTGTTGATATCGGGCAGTTCAGCGCCGGGACGCAGGGAGGTGACGACTGCCCGCCCGAGTACATGCCGCCCCGGCCATCCTCCCGTGGCGGGGGAAGGCTCGGTACGCAGCCCCCAGATATTATGGAAGAAGGCGGGGCGTCCGTTATGCGGGCCGACATACAGTCCGATATGACCGGGTAGCTGGAGCAGGGTGAGGAAGGGGATGCCGTCCGCAAGAATGCGGCGTTCTTTGTCTTCCGGAGAAAGCTTCCGGAGATCGATCTTCAGGCCGGCCCCGGCCTGTGCGGAGGAATTGCGGGGCAGCCAGACGCCGAAGGGGGCAAACAGATCGCGCAGGGTGGAGGAACAGTCCCGATCTCCGTACATGCCCCCCCATCCGTAAGATTGCCCCATCATGCGATCTCCGAGTTCGGCCACTCGTCCCGGTGTCAGCGGCTGAGGCATGGCGCGGAAGGAAGAGGCGCTTGTCCGCGCCCGCGCGATCCGCACGTTTCCATCCGTGTCCCGCATGGGAACCAGTACCCTCATCGTGCCGTCCACGCGCTCGAAAGGAAGAACCGTACCGATATCGGCATGGGCCAGAAAACGTCCGTTTTCGTCTTTCAGAGGCACATCGTCATCATGGCAGGCCGCAAGGGGAGCATCCCGCCAGAGCCTGCGAAACTCCTCGTCTGTCCCGACCACATCAGCGGCGGGTATCCAGCCGCAGGCCACGCCGCTTTCTGCATAGAACCATGCTCCGTCACGGCTGGCATGCAGCAGAACCAGAGGAGTGCCCACATGCAGGGAGGTCTGCTGTGCTTCGTCAAAGGGGAAAGACTGTCCCGGCGCTGCGGGATTCGCCAACTGGGGGCGTTCCGTCGGCAGCAGGCGCAGACTGGTTCCGCGTACGGTAACGGCGCTTATGCGCAGGGAAGGCATTGCTCCGAGATCGGCATTCTCCCGCATGGCGGACCATCGGGTGCTATTCCAGGGCTGAAGGTTTTCCGCAAAGCCGCGTTTCACTCCGCTGCGGTTCAGTGCGGCGCGCATATATTCCACATTTCCCCTGCCCGGCTTGTTCTGGTTCCATGCGGCGAAAAAACGCTTTTTATACTGCTCGTACAGCACGGAGCTTCGCTGCTGCGGTATCAGCGGAGTATCGCGCCCCGCGCGCATGGCAAAACCGGTGAGGTTCTGGGGAAACTCCGCCAGATCGCGGACTGTGGCAGCTTCATAGACAAGCCGGGGGCGCGGAGTCTGGGGGCCGCAGCCCGTGAGGACGAGCGCCAGGACAAGAACGACGGGAAAGGTGTGGCGTAATGTTTTCATGCAGGGAGTATAGCGTATCTTCCCGGTGTTTCCAATGAGGGCGTATGGGGAGTTTTCCGTCTGCCTCTTGTGGAGAGGGCAGGAAAAAGGCAGAACGGTTCGCATGCAACTGCGTCCGCTTCAGGCGGAAAAGGATGGAAGCATGAGTCATCTGCATATTCCCGGCGGGGTGGAGTGCCTTGAGGATATTGTCTACAAGCGCGTGCATGACGGCGCGGGAGGCTTCATGGAAATGAAGCTTGATCTGTACCGTGCGGCAGGGCGCGCCTCCGGCAGGGCTCCTCTGCTCATGCTGGTGCATGGCGGGTGCTGGTGTCATCAGACCAAACGGGAGGGACTGCCCGCATGGTACATGCATTTCATGGGCAGGGAAACGCTGCTGGAAGACGGCTGGCTTGTCGCTTCCGTTGAATACCGCAAATATCCGGAAGGCTCGCCCTTCCCCGATCAGTTGTACGACTGCTGCGACGTGTTCCGCTTTCTGGCCCGGCATGCGGAGGAGTACGGTGTGGATACGAACAACTTTTTCATTGTCGGCGCGTCGGCCGGAGGCTATGCGGCGGCAATGCTGGCCTGCGAGCGGGCCAGGTGGCGGGATGCGGAAAACGCGCCGGAACTGGCGGATGTGGATTTCGACATTGCGGCCGCGGCGTCCTGCTCCGGCGTGCTGGATATTCCGCGCTGCGTGACGGAGGCGGAGCGCAAGGCCGAAGCCAATGGGGACGGACGTTTTCGCTACTGTCTGCAATGTCTGCTCTCTCCCGAGCGCCTGCACGATCCCGACGTACAGCGGGAAGCCAGCCCGAGGACATATCTTTCCCCTGCCTGCGCGCCCTGTATGGTAGTCTGCGGGACGGCAGACACATTCGTGCCCTGCGGACAGGCTCTGGACACGGGAGCCTGCGCCCGCTCGCTCGGGCTGGACTGGCCGGAACTGCTCGTGAGCGGAGCGGAACACAACTTCAACCCGGCTTCCGCCGATACCCCCACCGTGCCGGATGCCAGGAGCGTGTATGCCGCCGTCCGCGACTTCATGCGGGCGCATGTGCGGTGAGCTGATGAAGTGCTTCTTTCCATGTGCGGAGAAAGCGGGCCGTCTTTTATTGAGTTAAAACGCCGGATGCACCACGGGCAGACCTCCGGCAAGCTCTCCGCGCGAGCATGCGCCGCCGTACAGCTCGGTCAGTGCGGCTCCGGTCATCACATTTTCCGGAGCGCCGGAGTCCAGCGTCCGGCCGTTCTTGAGCAGCACTGCCTGATCGCAGAACCACAGAATATGGTTCGGATCATGGCAGCATACCACGACGGTGAAGCCGCGCTCGGCAAGGGAGCGCAGGGTCTTCCAGACTTCAAGCTGATTCTGGAAATCCAGGGCGGAGGTTGGCTCATCCAGCAGCATGAGCGGCGCTTCCTGGGCCACGGCGCGGGCGATGAGCGTGAGCTGGCGCTGCCCGCCGCTCAGCCGGTTGCAGGGCTGTTCGGCCAGATGCCGGATACCCACGCGGGCAAGAGCCTGTTCCGTGGCTTCCTCGTCTTTTTTTCCGGGGCGGAACAGCCCCGCCATGCGGGGGCTGCGCCCCATACGCACCACATCCCGTACAGGAAAGGGGAAGGCCATGCGGTGTTCCTGCGGGACATAGGAAGCGAGCTTCGCCAGACGGGCCGGAGAAAGGCTGAGAGTGGACCGCCCGTTCATGAGAATATCTCCGGAAGATGCCCTGTGGAAATTCAGGCAGCAGCGGAACAGCGTTGTCTTGCCGGAACCGTTCGGTCCGAGCAGGCCGCATACCGTGCCCGGCTCAATCCGCAGGGAGACGCCGCTCAGCACGGTGCGCGTGCCGTAGCGGCAGCCCAGATCGCGCGTTTCCAGCGCGGGATGCTTATCCGGCATAAAGTTCCCTGCCTTTGCCGCGCAGCAGCCAGAGCAGATAGGGCGCGCCGAGAATGGACGTGATGATCGCCACGGGAATTTCCGCGCCGGTCAGGGTTCGGGCGATGGTGTCGCACAGCAGCATATACATGGCTCCAAGCAGCGCCGCGCCCGGCACGACATGGCGGTTGTCCGGCCCCAGCAGCATGCGGGCCGCGTGGGGCATCATGAGTCCTACCCATGCCACGATGCCAACGGTGGAAACGCATACGGCGGCGGCCAGAGTGGCCAGAGCCAGAAAGAACAGCCGCGCCCGGTCGGGATGCAGTCCCAGGGCGCGGGCTTCCTCATCCCCGAGAGAGAGCAGGTTGAGCTTCCAGCCTGTCAGGGAAATGAGCGCCACGCAGGGCAGCACCGCCGCCGCATTGGTGAATACATCGTCCCATGTGGCGTAATAGAAGCCGCCCATCATCCAGAAGGTGATTTCCCGGAGTTCCGTATCCGCCGCAAGGTATTTCATGATGCTCACCAGCGCGGAGAAGATGGCCCCCACGATGATGCCTGAAAGTATGAGCGCCACGGGCGGGGTTTCGCCGTCCCTGCGGGCCATGGAATAGGAAAGCAGCACGGCGAGCAGGGCGAACCCGAAGGCGCTGACCTGTCCCTGCGGAAAGAGCGCGGGGAAAACGATGGACAGCGAGGCTCCCCATGCCGCCCCGGAGGAGACGCCCAGCAGATAGGGCTCCACCAGCGGATTGCGGAAACAGCCCTGGTACGCCGCGCCGGAGACGGACAGAGCCATGCCTGCCAGTACAGCCAGCAGCAGGCGCGGCAGGCGGATGTTCCATACGACGACCTCGTCCATGCGGCTGATGCCCGCTTCCCGCATGGCGTCCGGCCCCAGTGCGTTGAGCCTGGCCCATACCGTATGCCAGGCGTGCGGCGGGGAAATGGCATATTCCCCGGCCGTCAGCGCCCAGACGAACAGGACGAACAGCAGCAGCGTCAGCAGCGGAAGCAGAAGGGGACGGGCGCGGCGTCCGCGTGGAACGGAAAGGGATTCCATGTGGGGAACCTCAGAAGTCAATATCTTTCATCCAGTCGAGAAGCTGGTGCGAGCGCAGCGCTCTGGCCGTTTCGTCATCCACATGGTAGATGTCCCTGTAGAAATTCAGGGCGAAATCATATACGTTGATATCCCTGAAGCGGTCCGGATAGGCGGCCTTGGCCACAATCAGCATGTCCAGGGGGTATTCCACGCGGCGCGCGCAGTTCATGGGCGACCACGGCATGGCGTAGACCCTTTTTTCCCGCACGGCCCGCAGTTCGCGCAGATTTCTGAAATACGGCGCTTCCATCAGCTCGCGGGGAGGATGGTAGCCGTTGGAGGTGGGCAGCAGAATGACGTCCGGATCCAGCGCGTACATCTGTTCCGCGCTCATGGGAACGCCCGCTCCCGTGCCGGTGAAGGCGTTTTTTGCCCCGGCCACGTTTTCGATGATGTAGGATTCCGGCGTATCCACGCCGTGCGCCGTGCCCGCGCCGCCCTGCTTGCGGATGTCGGGGTTGAGTCCCATATACAGCACGCGGGGCTTTTCCGCTTCCGGGATATCTCTTGTGCGTTCGCGGATAAGCCGTTCGGTGGCGGCCAGCCTGTCCATGAGTGCCGCAGCCTTGTCTTCCATGCCGAACATGGCTCCGATGATTCTGCCTTCCTCTTTCATGGAGGAGAGATCGGAAGCCCTGAACCATGTGGGGGCGTAGATGACCACCAGAGGCAGGCCCAGCGCTTCGATGGTTTCCACGGTTCTGGCCGCGGCTTCCCTGTTGCCCGCGCCCACGGTGCAGTCTCCCAGGCGCAGGATGACGGCCTCCGGATTTCCGGCGGCCAGGGCTTCAAAACTGATCACGTTGCCCTGCGGGGAGTTGACGCATACCTTGTCGTTCAGCCAGGGGTGGAGAAATTTCATGGTATTCCAGCCCCGGTGTTCCCATGTTTCTCCGTTTTCCGCCTCAAAGGCGTACTTGTAGTCGCGTTTCATGCTCCATGAGCCGATCATGTCCACCCTGTCGATGACGCCCAGATGGGTCATGACCCCTTCCACAAAGCCGTCGTCAATGGTGGCCACACGGGTCAGCGTATCCGGAAGCGTGATCTGTTTGCCGCGCATATCCGTCACGGTACGGGCGGAAGCGGGGAAGGCGAGGGCAAGGCTCAGAAGGAAGGCAAGGGCCGGGAGGGCGAGTTTTCTGCACATGGGAAACAGTCCTGAATGATGGAGGTAAGGCGGAACGGTTCTGTTCACAGAATACGGGAAGGATCGGGCCGGCAGTCAAGGCAGAAGGGCTGCCCGTCGCGCAGCCGGACGGCGTGCTCCGCAGTCATTTCGCCGCAGTTCGCACAGGCCAGGGAGCGGGAAACCAGCGCGCGGGAAGGCGGCGCGAAGGGAATGGCGCGCACTGCGAGCAGTGCATCCTCCGGGCCGGAGAGGAAATGGGCCATTTTTTCACCGCGGGACATTTCCCGGCCGTCCGGGGCATGGATATCGGCCTGCCAGAGTATGCGGACGGCGAGCCGCGCGGGGCGGTGATAAAAGCTCATGGCAGTCTTGCCGCGCGGTCTGAGCAGCAGATTGCCCTTGCCCAGGGTGCAGCCGAGAAGAAGCTGTACGGCGTCCACGCAGCAGGCGTCGGTTTCCGCCACGCAGACCAGTTCCTCGTCGGGGGAAAGAGTGCGGTGGAAGGCGGCGTCCGTGCGGGTAAGAAAAGAGGCGTCGAGGTCGAACGCCAGGACGGCGGCCAGGGCCATGCGGCATCCGATGGCGAGGCCGGGGCAGGCATGTCCGTGAAAGCGCACGGCGGCAAGCCAGGCGGGAGAGTCAGGGGAAAGAACTGTTGAAGACATGGCGGCGGAAGGTTGGTGTTACAAAAATTGTAAAAATAACACTACACCCCGGAAGGAAGTCCGTCAAGAAAGAGAGGAGACATGCCGGAAATGCCGCGGGAAGCCGCCAGACCCGCATTTGACAGCGATCCCCCCTTGCGGCTACCTTGCCGGAGCATGGCAAAGCATGCCGTGCCGCTGTTTTCCGGCGCGCCCGGAAGGCGTCAACGCGAGAACCGACGGAGAGCATATATGCGTTTGGGCCAATGGACACATGAGGAATTTATGGAAGTGGCGCGCAAGTTCCACGGCTATCCCGCGCCCGGCCTCATCATCGGAGCGTACATGGTGGAGCTGGCCAAAAGCCATATGCCCGGCGGGGTGCTGTACGACGCCGTCAGCGAGACATCCTACTGCCTGCCGGATGCCATTCAACTGCTTACGCCCTGCACCATCGGCAACGGCTGGATGAGAATTCTCAATTTCGGCCTGTACGCCATGAGCCTGTATGACAAGCGCACGGGCGAGGGCGTGCGCGTGCGTCTTGATCTGGACAGGCTCGATGCCTGGCCGTCCATCCGCGCATGGTATATGAAGACCACGCCCAAGAAGGAGCAGGACAGCGATCTGCTGCAGGAGGAAATTTACGAGGCGGGCATTTCCATTCTCTCCGCCCAGCCCGTCACGGTGAAGGCTGAATACGTGGGCCGCCCGGATCGGGGAGGCATCGTGCGCTGCGCCATCTGCGGCGAGCCGCATCCGGGCGTGTTCGGCGCGGTATGCCGTTCCTGCCGGGGAGAGTCGCCGTATCTCAGAGGTCCGGGGCTTTCCTTCTCCGGGCCGGATCTGACGCGCATTCCCGTGAGCGAGGCCGTGGGCAGGGTGGCCCTGCACGACATGACGCGCATTGAGCCGGGCGTGTCCAAAGGCCCGGCCGTGATCGCCGGTCAGACCATCAGCGGGGGCGATCTGTGCCGTCTTCAGCTCATGGGGCGCAATTCCATCTATGTGGAAGACAAGGCCGTTTCCCCGAACTGGGTTCATGAAAACGAGGTGGCTGAAGCCTTCCGCGAAGACATGCCCGGCGACGGCGTCGACGCGTCGGACGATATCCGGGAGGGGAAGATCAGCTTCCGCGCCGCACGGCAGGGGGTGTTCTGGGTGGACGAAACGCGTCTGCGCGAGTTCAATCTGGTGCCGGAGGTGATCTGCGCCACCCGGCATTGCGGCAGCATGGTGGGAGAGGGGGCTCCGCTGGCTTCCGCCCGGGCCATACCGCTGTACCTTGCCCGCGGAAATTTTCTGCTTGCCCGCGGAGCCCTGGCCGAAGGGCCGCTGTTTTCCGTCCTGCCGATGCGCCGCAGGCGCATCGGGGTACTCATCACCGGGACGGAAGTGTTTCAGGGGCTGATTGAAGACAGGTTCGAGCCGGTCATTACGCGGAAAGCGCAGGCGCTGGGCTGCGAAATCGTCAGTGTGGGCAAGGCGCCGGACAACGCCCGCCTGATCCGCGAGGGCGTGGAAAAACTGCTGGATGCCGGGGCGGAAGTGGTGATCACCACGGCCGGGCTTTCCGTGGATCCGGATGATGTGACCCGCAAGGGGCTGGTGGACGCCGGACTGCGGGATATGCTGTACGGCATTCCGGTTCTGCCGGGAGCCATGAGTCTGGTGGGAAGCCTGGGCGGAGAAGGCCCCTCCGCGCCCGCCCGTGTGCTGGGTGTTCCCGCCTGTGCGCTGTTCCACAAGACCACGGCGCTGGACGTCCTGCTGCCCTGTGTGCTGGCCGACGCCCCGCTGACCCGCGAATACCTTTCCGGCCTCGGGCACGGCGGGCTGTGTCTGGACTGCAAGACCTGCACCTATCCGAAATGCACCTTTGCCAAATAATGGATTATGCGGAACGAAACCGATAAGCGGGAGAGACGCTCCGCCGCGCCCGCTCCCCGGCCTTTTCCTCATTCCGGCAGCCCAGACTGGCGGTCGGATGCAGAGCTTGCCGGTGTTGTGCTGGCCGGGGGAAGAAGCCGGCGTTTCGGCCGGGACAAGACCGGCCTGCTCTTCCCCGGCAGGGCGGAAGACGTGCGGGGAGAGCGGACGCTGCTGCTGCACGCGGCGGGTGTGCTGGAACGTCTGCTCGGCGATCCGGCGCGCGTGTACATAAGCTGCCGCCCTCCGGAAGACGACGGGCAGGGCGCGCGGATCAGACGGGAGGCGGGAGAACACGGCTACGGCATTGTGGAGGATATCTTTCCCGGCGACGGAACCCTGCGTGCGGTTTATTCGGCCCTGGAAAGGACGCGGCGCTCCTGTCTGGTCATTCCGTGCGATCTGCCCTGCATGGACGAGGCCACGCTCGGAGAGCTTCTGGCGTTTCGGGAGCGGAATCTCCGGACAGGCGGGAAGAGTCTGTGTTCCTGTTTTTTCGATACGGTATACGGGGCGACGCAGCCGCTGGTGGCGGTGTACGAGGCGGAGGCTCTGGCTCTGTTCCGGGAGGCGGTGGAGGCCGGGCGGTACAAACTGGCGGCGGTGATCCCCGCTGAGCTGACGGCCTGCCTGCGCTATGGCGGGGAGAAGGCGTCCTTTTTCCGGAATGTGAATTATCCGGAAGACTGGGAACTGTTGCGGCGGGAACTGGAACGGCTCCCGCCGCGTCAGGGGTAGCAAAATTTTGAGAAGGCGGGCGTTGGGGTTGGGCGGGGAGCCGCCCCCATGCCGTCTTTCATTTCTGGCGGGAGCGTACGGATGTTTTTTCAGCGCGGGCGCAGGACGCGGGCCGAGGCGGATCGCATTGTGATCGTGGGCGCGGGGGAAGTAGGGGTTCATATTTCGCGGCGTCTGGCGGCGGAAGGCAAACGGGTGCTGATCATCGATCTCAGCCGGGAGCGGCTTTCCGCTGTGGAAGAGGAACTGGACGTGCAGACGCTGCAGGGGTCCGGCACGACCCCTTCGGTGCTGCGCAGGGCGGAAGTGGAAAATGCCGCCATGTTTCTGGCCGTGACCGACAGCGACGAAGCCAATATCGTTTCCTGCCTCTTCGCCGGAGAGCTTGCCCCGAATCTGATCAAGGTGGCCCGCATCCGGCACCCCGAATATGCGGACATGCCCTCGGTCTTCGCAAGGGAACCTCTGAAAATCAACATGATGGTCAATCCGGAAGAGGAAGTCGTGCGCAGTATCGAGCGCCAGCTTACTCTGCCGGGAGCAATGGAATATGCGGAGTTCGCGGACGGCACTCTGCGCATGGCTTCCATGCGTATTGAAGGGGAACCCCTTGCAGGGCGGAGCCTGATGAAGTTTCCCGAGCTGGCAGGGGATCCCGGGCTGATGGTGGGGGCGATCAACCGGGGCGGGCGGCTGCTCATCCCGTCCGGCCGGGACACGCTGGAAGAGGGGGACGTGGTCTACTTCGTCTTTCTGCCGGGCAGTCAGCCTTCCCTGCTCCGGCTGCTGCGCCGTCGGGGGGGATACCCTTCGTCGGCCTGCATCGTGGGCGGAGGAGATATCGGCTTCCGTCTGGCCAGACTGCTTGAGCGCCGCGAGGTGGACGTGAAAATCATCGACCGCGATGCGGCCCGCTGCGAATTTCTGGCGGAACATCTGAGCGACGCTCTGGTGCTGCACGGCGACGGCACGGATGCCGATCTGCTGCGTCAGGAAAATGTGGGCCGCATGGATGCGTTCATTTCCGTCACGGAGGACGAGGAAAACAACATGCTGGCCTGTCTGCTGGCCAGATCGCTGGGAGTGAGGGAAACCGTGGTTCGGGTGGACAAGGCCGCCTATCTGCCTCTGGTGGAACAGGTGGGCATAGGGCACAGCGTCAGCCCCCGCCTTTCCGCCGTGAACAGTATCCTGCACTATTTCCGTCAGGGGCGCATTCTGTCCAGCGTGGCGGTGGGCGGAGAAGCGGCGGAAATGATGGAAGCCCTTGTGGAAGGGGATTCCTGGCTGGACGGCAGGGCTGTGCATGAACTTGGCCTGCCGCGCGGAGTGCTGCTCATCGGCGTGAGTCGTGACGGGGAAACGCGCATTCCTTCGGGCGGGACGATCATCCGCGCGGGGGATACCATCGCCATTCTCTGCCTGCGCGCCCGGGTCGGCGATCTGGAAAAGGTGCTGGCCGGAAGGAAGGCCTGATCCCGGAACTTTTTTCCTGCAAGCCTGACAAATGGCGGAAGATCATGCATGTGCGAGCGGTATGTTTTGTATTGGGTGTCCTGCTGGTCTGCATCGGGGCGAGTTTTATTCTGCCCGTGGGCGTTTCGCTCTGGTTTGAGGACGGCGCGGCGGCTCCGCTGCTGTTCAGCATGGCGGGAATTTGCGCGGCGGGGCTGATACTGTCCTTGCCCAACCGGCCCTCCCGCGATGTAGGCATGTCCGCGCGGCAGGGCTTCGCCGTGGTAGGGCTGTGCTGGCTGGCCGCCAGCTTTGCCGGGGGGGTTCCCTATATGCTGGCCGGTGAAATGGGACTGACCGATGCCGTATTCGAGGCCGCTTCCGGCTTCACCACCACGGGGGCGACCATTCTGACGGACATCGAGGCGCTGCCGCGGGGGCTTCTGATGTGGCGCAGCCTGACGCATTGGCTTGGCGGGCTGGGGATTATCGTGCTGACGCTCGTCGTGCTGCCCCTGCTCGGCGTGGGGGGGATGCAGCTGTATCGGGCCGAGGCCAGCGGGCCCCACCCCGGCAAGCTGACCCCCCGCATGCGGGATACGGCGCTTGCCCTGTGGAAAATATACCTGCTGCTGACTGCGCTGGAAACGGCATTGCTCATGGCGGCCGGCATGGACTGGTTCGATGCGCTCAATCATGCGTTTTCCACGCTGGCCACGGGCGGATTCTCCACCAGAAACGCCTCCATTGCCGCCTACCCCGGCGCGGCGATCCAGTGGATCATCATTGTGTTCATGTTTCTGGCAGGGATGCGCTTCAGCCTGCACTACGCCTTTTTGAAAGGGGATTTGCGGGCATACGGGGGCAGCACGGAAAATCTCGCCTACGCGGGGATGCTGCTGATCTGCACCGTCATCGTATCGGCGCTGCTGGCTCTGCGCGGGACTTTTCCGCTGGAAAGCCTCGCGGATATGGAGCGTATCGTGCGGGCAAGCGCCTTTCAGCTTGTCTCGCTGTGCACCACCACGGGATTTGTTTCGGAAAACTATATCGGCTGGCCCTCCCTGGCGCTGGGAATACTTCTTCTGCTGACCCTTGTGGGGGGCTGTACGGGGTCCACAGCCGGCGGACTGAAGTTCATGCGTGCGGTGGTGCTGGTGCGCGCGGCATACGGCGAGCTGTTCCGCCTGCTGCATCCCCGCTCCGTGCGGAGCATCAAGCTCCGGAGCGGCCCCGTGCCTCCGGAAGTGCTGTCCGGCATCGTCAATTTTTTTATTCTCTATGTGCTGGTGACGCTGGCGGGAACCTTCGCTCTCGCGGCGCAGGAGATAGACCTCGGCACCGCCTTCACCGCAAGCCTCACCTGTATTTCCAACGTCGGCCCCGGCCTGGGGAAGGTCGGGCCCGTGGACAATTTCGGCTGGCTGCCCGCCTTTTCCAAATGGGTGCTTTCGCTGGTCATGCTGCTGGGACGTCTGGAGTTCTATGCGCTTCTGATTCTGATTGTGCCCGAATTCTGGAAGAAGTAGGACAATGCCTTCAGAACGGAGTTTAGAGCATTTCGCTCATGAAGTGCGCTGCGGAGTCGAGCAGGGTGAGACTCATCTCTGCTCTCCTTATCCGCAAGCGCTGCGCGCTGACGGCCAGGGGCACCGCGCCGCTCACCCCTCCTCCGGTGTTGCCGCAATTGACGTGTGGTAACACCGGAGGAGGAGGAGGAGGAGGGGGGGAAACTGTGAGCTGGAACACAGGAACTGGCCGACGGATATTTTCAAATGCAAAACGCTCTGGAAGGAGGTAGACCGTGCAACACGCGAACAATCCTGTTTCCGTCATCATTCCCGTGTTCAACAACTGGGAACTGACACGCCAGTGTCTTTCCAGCCTGGCGGAAAACAGTCCTGCTGATCTGGAGGTCATTGTTGTGGATAATGGTTCCACGGATGAAACGGCGACCGGTCTTGAGCCGTTGGGGCAAACACTGTTTGAAAAACATTTTCGCCGCATCCGCTTCGAGGAGAACCGAAACTTTGCTCCGGCGTGCAATGCGGGAGCTCAGGCCGCCCATTCCGAGTTTCTCTTTTTCCTCAACAATGACACAATCATTCGGCCCGGCTGGCTGCCGCCCCTGCTGGCTGAATTCTCTCTCTCTCTCTCTCTCTCTCTCTCTCTCTCAAAAGCTTGGAGCGGTCGGTCCGCTTCTGACATACCAGGATGACACCGTGCAGCATCTTGGCGTGGCCATATGGCCGGGAGGAGCAGTCGGGCACATTTATCGGAATTTGCCGGCGTCACACGGTCTTGCGGCCCGCAAGCGTTTTTTCAAGGCGCTCACGGGTGCGGCGCTCTTGATGCCCCGCGCACTGTTTCTGCGGGAAGGAGGCTTTGATGAAGGCTATGTTAATGGATTTGAGGATGTCGATCTCGGGCTGAGACTCACGCGGAGCGGATATAAGCAATGCTGCATTCCCAGCAGCAAAATTATCCATTTGGAAAGCAAGACGCCGCAGCGGCATGACCATTATCATGCCAACAGCAGGCGCTTGCTGGGAAAATGGGATATGTCCGCCTATGCGGATCTTCCAGACTTGGTTGCTGATGACGGGTATGTCCTGCATGTGATGCCGGAACTTGATCTGAAAATCGCTCTTTCTTCCGAGCGTTCAGGAGAGTATGTCCGCCGTTTGCGTCCGTTCAATGCCGTTGACTGTTTCTCCTTTCTGGAAGAAGAACCTCTGTGGCTTGAAGGTTATACCTTGCTTGGAGAGTATTGCGAACGGGCCGGAGAATGGGAAATTGCCCTGCAGCTTTATCATGACGCGGTAAGATACAGCCTGTGCTGTTCTTTTGAAGACTACAAACGATTGATCCGTGTCATGAAGGCGTTAAAGCGGGACACTTCATCCCTTGAGGCAGGTATTGATCTTTTATATCGACGCATCGGCAATAGGCAGAACTATGAGTCGAAGCGTCAGAGAATCATGCAGCAGATGTCTGAAGGTTCTCCGGCTCAACATGCGTTGATACCTCTTTATGAGCATGCGGGAGAACAGGCACGGCTGCTCCGGGTGACCGGGATATGAGTCGGGTCCTGCACGCGGAGCGTCTTGCGCGTTTTCCGGGCATCCGGCCTGGCAACGCAGGCGGAATCATGCGCAGAATGCCGGAAACACAGGCCGCACGCGGGAAGAAGGTAAAGAGCGTGTCGGCGCGGACATGAAGCCCGCGCCGGGCGCTTTGCCGCGTTTTTCTTGCCCCTCCCCGGACCTTTTGCTATAATGATCCATCTTAATTTTCAGGAGTGATTTTCATGGCGAAAAAGGCCTCTGTTTCCGCAGCATCCACGGAGGACGCCCGCAGGGAGGCGCTCCGCACAGCTTTGTCCACCATTGAACGCAAGTACGGGCAGGGCGCCGTCATGAAGCTTTCCGATGACGCCCATGTGCGTGTTCCGGTTATACCCACCGGCTCCATAGGGCTGGATCTCGCCCTCGGCATCGGCGGCATTCCGCGCGGCCGCGTGACGGAAATCTACGGGCCCGAGTCTTCGGGCAAGACCACCCTGACACTGCACATCATCGCGGAATGTCAGAAGATGGGCGGTACGGCAGCCTTTGTGGACGCCGAACACGCGCTGGATGTCAGCTATGCCGCCCGTCTGGGCGTCAGGATCGACGAGCTGCTGATTTCCCAGCCCGACCACGGCGAGCAGGCGCTTGACATAGCCGATATGCTGGTCCGCTCCGGCGCGGTGGATCTTGTGGTCATCGACTCGGTAGCCGCACTCATTCCCCAGGCCGAACTTGAGGGAGTCATGGGGGAAAGCCAGGTGGGCGGTCATGCCCGTCTCATGAGCCATGCCATGCGCAAGCTCACCGGCACCATCCACAAGTCCCGTACCTCGGTTATCTTCATCAACCAGATCCGCATGAAAATCGGTCAGATGGGCTACGGCAGCCCGGAAACCACCACGGGCGGCAACGCGCTGAAGTTCTACAGTTCCGTGCGCATGGACATCCGCCGCATCCAGACCCTCAAGGACAAGGACGAGGCCTACGGCTCTCTCACCCGGGTCAAGGTGGTCAAGAACAAGATGGCTCCGCCCTTCCGCGAGGCGAAGTTCGATATCGTTTGGGGGACGGGCATCTCCCGCTCCGGGGAAGTGCTGGATATGGCCGTTGAGGCCGGCATTGTGGACAAGAGCGGGGCGTGGTTCGCCTACGGTTCGGAAAAGCTGGGGCAGGGCCGGGAAAATGTGCGCGCCCTGCTGGAGGAAAATCGTGCCCTGCGTGATGAAATCGAGCGCAAGCTCATCGAGCATCTGGGCGTAGCCTCCGGCCCGGCCGTTCCCGGCGTTCCCGATGACGCGGACGGCATGTCCGATGCAGGCATGGTTGAAGACGATTTTGACATGTAACGCTGTTCAACCGGCGTCCCGGTTTCGCCCGGGGCGCTTTTCGTTTGGGGAAACGTATGCTTACCGCCAAGGAAATTCGTAAAAGGTATCTGGACTTCTTCAAGAGACAGGGGCATGCCGTGGTGCCCTCTTCTTCCCTTGTGCCGCGCGACGATCCGACGCTGCTGTTCACCAATGCGGGCATGGTGCAGTTCAAGAAGTGTTTTCTGGGACAGGAGATCCGCCCCTACAGGCGTGCGACGACTGCCCAGAAGTGTCTGCGCGTGAGCGGCAAGCACAACGATCTGGAAAATGTGGGCCGTACCGCGCGCCACCATACCTTCTTTGAAATGCTAGGGAATTTTTCCTTCGGCGACTACTTCAAGGAAGACGCCATCCGCTGGGCCTGGCAGTTCGTTACCGAGGAGCTGGGACTGCCCAGGGAAAAGCTGCATGTCACCGTATTCAGGGAAGATGACGAGGCGTTTGAACTGTGGCGGAAGATCGCCGGTCTGACGCCGGATCGCATCACCCGCATGGGCGAGAAGGACAATTTCTGGACCATGGGCGATACCGGCCCCTGCGGTCCCTGCTCGGAAATATACATTGATCAGGGCGAGGACATGGCCTGCGGGCCGGACTGCGGCATCGGCAGGTGCGATTGCGATCGCTTTCTGGAAATCTGGAATCTGGTGTTCACCCAGTTCGATCAGCTTCCCGACGGCCGCCGCGTGCCGCTGGAGCATCCCAACATCGACACCGGGATGGGGCTGGAACGCGTGGCCGCCGTGTGCCAGGGCAAGCGCTCGAACTTCGACTGCGATCTGTTCCTTGATCTTATCGAATACACCGCCTCCGTCGCGGGCGTGACATACAGCCACAGCGCGCCGGACACCAATGAAGTGGATACGGCCCTGCGCGTCATTGCGGATCACAGCCGCGCCGCCGCCTTCCTCATTTCCGAAGGCATCCTGCCTTCAAACGAGGGCCGGGGCTATGTGCTCCGCCGCCTCATCCGCCGTGCGCTGCGCTTCGGTACGCTGATGGGCCTGCATGAAGCCTTCATGTACAAGTCCGTGTCCAGGGTTGTGGACCTGATGGGTGAAGCCTATCCGGAACTGGCGGGCAACGCCGGTTTTCTGGAGCGGGTGGTGCACGAGGAGGAGGATCGTTTTCGCCTGACCCTGGACAAGGGGCTGGCCCTGCTGGAAGACGAACTCGCCGCGCTGGAAAAGACGGGCGGCAGTGTCGTTTCCGGGGAAGTGGCCTTCCGCCTGTATGACACCTACGGCTTCCCGCTTGACATTGTGGAAGACGTCGCCGTGAAACGGGGCTTTTCCGTGGATACCGAAGGGTTTGCGGGGCGCATGAGGGAGCAGAGGGAACGCGCCCGCGCCGCCCGCAGAGACAGGGGCGGCAGCGATATCCTGACCCGCTTCCAGGCGCTTCAGGATGAAGGCGTGCAGTCCGAATTTTTTGGATATGACGCTTTGTGCGGCAAAAGCCGCGTGGTGGCGCTCCTGGATGAGGATGCCCTGCCGGTGGACGCGCTGCCTTCCGGTTCCAGAGGTTATGTTGTTACCGGGCGCACGCCGTTCTACGGCGCGTCCGGCGGCCAGACCGGCGATACCGGACTGCTGGAGTTCCCCGGCGGCCGGGCCGAGGTTGTGGATACCATCAGGCCGCTGCAGAAGATTATCGCGCATCATGTGGAAGTGAAGGAAGGTGAAATCCTGCCTGAACAGGAAGTCAGTCTGACGGTACAGGAAGGCGCGCGCATGGCCGCCGCCCGCAATCATACCTGCACCCATCTGCTGCATGCCGCGCTGCGCAGGGTGCTGGGCACTCATGTGCATCAGGCCGGCTCTCTGGTCGCGCCGGATCGTCTGCGTTTCGACTTCTCCCATATTGCGGCGGTAACGCCGGAGGAACTGGCCGCCGTTGAGGAAGAGGTGAACCGCCTCATTCTGGCGGATTATCCCGTTTCCACCAGAGAAATGGCGCATGACGCGGCCGTGGCTTCCGGCGCCATGGCGCTGTTTGATGAAAAATACGGCGAAACAGTGCGCGTGGTTTCCGTGGGCGAGGACGGGGCCGACCCCGCTTCCGTGGAGCTGTGCGGCGGCACGCACCTTTCCCGCACCGGACAGGCGGGCTGTTTCGCGATTCTTTCGGAATCCGGCGTGGCGGCCGGCGTGCGCCGCATCGAAGCGGCCACCGGCTGGAACGCGCTGAGACTGCTCCGGGAACAGCGCCGGGAACTGGCTGAACTTGCGGCCCAGCTCAAGGGACGTCCCGGCGAACTGGCTTCCCGCGTGGATGTCCTGCAGAAAGAGAACAGGACTCTGCGCAAGGAGCTGGAAAAGGCCCAGTCACGATCCGGCGGTTCAGGCAACATCATGGAGGCCGCGGTCGAGGCGGGCGGCGTCAGGCTGCTGGCCGTAAAGGTGGGGAGCATGGGCATGAAGGCCCTGCGCGAACTCATGGATGACGTGCGTTCAAGGCTTCCTTCGGGTGTGGCCTGCCTGGCTGCCGAAGACAGCGGCAAGGCGCAGATTATTCTGTATGTCTCCCGGGATCTGCACGACCGCTTTACCGCGCCGGAGCTGATCCGGGCCATTGCCGCTCCGGTGGGCGGTTCCGGCGGCGGTCGTCCGGATATGGCCCAGGCCGGAGGAACCAATCCCGCCGGCATCGACGAAGCCCTTGCCCTTCTGAAGGCGAAACTGGAAGCATAACGCGCAAAGACGCCTTTCGGATTATCGGAGATCACAAGATGAAAAGGGGAAGACGGCATGGCTCACTCTGCCGGGCAAGAGCAGCCGTCGCCGTCTTCCCTCCCCCTGAAACTGCGTGATGTTGGAATGTTCCGGAAGTCGAACAGAGCGGGATTCTGCCGCAGTGTCCCCTGTCCGGTTCGCCGCAGGCGGATTGTGGCTGCTCCGGTGTCGCGGCGTCCCTGGCGTCAGCGCGAAACGCTTTGCGGATAAGGAGAGCAGAGATGAGTCTCGCTCCGCTCAATGTTCGGAATACTTTGGGGGAGCATTTTCAAAACGGAAATGTCCCAGACGCGTGATTTTCGTGCCTTTCCGTACAAGCCGTTTTGCTGCCCGGACAGCGCGGATTCCGCGAAGCGGGGGCATCATTCTGCCGTTGAATACGCAGTATCCGGTGTTAAAGGGTACTCGTCCACACCGTCCGCTTCTTCCTGCATGTCATTGAACAGTTTTGCCGTGTGCCAGCCGTCGGCTGCGGCGTGGTGTACGCAGACCGCCACGGGCAGCGCCGTGCGCCCGGCTCTTGTCTCGTACCTGCCGAAGCGGATCAGCGGAAAAAGCAGCGGAGATTCCTCCCACGAGTCGAGGGAAAACGATGTGAAGCGCAGCCACGGCAGGGCGGAGACGGAACAGAAATTCGGCGGACGCCCGGGCCGTGCGCAGAGCCCCTTCACTTCACGGTATGTTTCCATGTCTGCGCGCACGGCGTCGTAAAATATCATTCTGTTTTCGTGATAGTCGCTCCAGATATCGGAAAAGGTGTGGTCGTCGGCGTGAAAAATGGTGTAGGACGGCACGACGACACTCCACCAGCCGGGGGAACCGTCCGAGTCATACGCCATGCGGAACTCGCGGCTGCGGTTCACCGCCCTCATGATTACATGCAGAAACAGCGGGAAAAATTTCAGCCCGCGGTCAAGTCTGAATTCCATGAGCCGTGTGACGTCTACTTCTGCATTCAGCGTATAGCGGCACTTGATCCGATCCCGGAAATACAGAAAATGCTCCGCTCGTTCCCAGGTGGAAAAATCCGCTTTTTCAAACAGGGCTTCCATCTCTCCTCCTTTTTTTCGATGGAGCGGCGCAAGGGGATAGGGTGCCCGATCTGTCTGTCCGTGCCGAAACCGCGTCACGCCGGAAAGAAGGAATTTCCCCTGCGTTCCGGGCAGAGCGGGGCAAGCTTTTCGGTAACAGCCCGGATCATGGCTTCATCCGCACGGCGCACGCCGTGCGGACAGATGTTCACGCAGCGCATGCAGGAAATGCAGCGCCAGGGGTTCACCATGGCCGGATCGTTTTCGTCTATGGCGCGGGTAGGACATTTCTGCGCGCACAGGCCGCACCTGACGCAATGGTTGTTGTCCACTGTCTGGGGCAGGGGAGAAGGTCTGAACAGACGGTAGGGACGGTTTCCGGGCACAGAGGGCACAGGCGGCAGGGCGTGGGCGGATGAGGCCAGAATCCTTCCGATGGAGGAAGCGAACGCGGCGAGGTCCTTTTCATCGTCGGCGTCGGGGCGTCCGGCGGCGTACACGGGCGCAATGGTATGTTCGGCCACGCAGGCCGCCGCCGCGATAGGCAGGAACCCCTGTTTTTCCGCGATGTCCTTCATTTCCAGCAGGGCATCATCAAAGGCCCGGCTGCCGTAGCTGACCACGAGAATGGCGGGAGTTTCTTTTCCGCGGCACAGCATCAGGCGCTGGGCGGCGGGATAGGGCAGACGGCCGCCGTATACCGGAGCGGCCAGAATGGTCAGATCCGAGGGGCCGAAAACGAGCGCGGGGCTGGCCTGGGAAAAGTCCGTGATGTCGTGTTCGGCGGGAACGCCCGGCAGGGAAAGCTCCTTCGTCACATTGCCGCCCAGCATCCGCGTGATGGCGCGGGTATGAAAGACAGGGCTGAAAAAAACGAGATGAAGATGTTCGATATTCATGACGAACCTCGGTAAGGGGGGAGGAGAGATAGACAGTGTAAGCGGCGGGGAAGCTTCTGTCCACAACACGGGCGGGCGGAATGCCGCTTGCCTTGTCCGGCGGATATGCTCTAGAACAGAATGCCGCGGCGGCAGAAAATTCCCGTATATTTTTACAGGGTTCAGCATGATTGATATCTATTTCGGCGACAATCTCCCGGTACTGCGGGACATGGCGGCGGGGGCCGTCAATCTGATCTACATTGATCCTCCCTTCAATACGGGCAAGGCGCAGCGGCGCACCAGCCTGAGCACCATACGGGATGAGGAAGGGGATCGGGTGGGCTTCAAGGGAAGGCGCTACAAGACCGTCCGTCTGGAAACGCGGGGGTATAATGACAGCTTCACGAATCTGCCCGCCTTTCTGCGCCCGCGTCTGGAGGAAGCGCGGCGCGTTCTGGCGGACGATGGCAGCATGTTTTTTCATATTGACTATCGTGAGTCCCACTACTGCAAGGTCATGCTGGATGAGATTTTCGGCCGGGACTCTTTCATCAACGAGATCATCTGGGCTTATGACTACGGGGCGAGATCAAGAACACGCTGGTCAACCAAGCATGACACTATTCTGTGGTATGCGAAGAATCCCGAATCCTATGTCTTTGATTATGAAAGCATAGACCGTATTCCCTACATGGCGCCGGGGCTGGTGGGACCGGAAAAGGCCGCCCGCGGCAAGACGCCCACGGACGTCTGGTGGCATACCATCGTCAGTCCCAACGGCAGGGAAAAGACGGGCTATGCCACGCAGAAACCGCTGGGCATCCTGCGGCGTATCGTGAAGGTGCATTCCCGGCCGGGGGACATGCTGTGTGATTTTTTTGCCGGAAGCGGCAGTTTCGGCGCAGCGGCGCTGGAGCTGGGGCGCGACTGCGTGCTGGTGGACGAGAACCCCGAAGCCCTGCGCGTCATGGAACGGCGCTTCGCCGGAGAGGACGTGCGCTGGCACGGCTGGCCGCCCGATTTTTCCGCAGCCGGGGGCGGGGACAGCCCGGAGGGGAGGTGAGCGGAACGCCCGGGGCGCTCCGCTCACGGTTTTGAGGAGCCGCATTGAGAGAATTCACTTTGCATTGCTCGGCATCTGACAGAGCGTGGCTCATCCCTGTTCTCCCTCTCCGTAAAGTCCTCCGCGCTGGCGGCCGGGGATTCCGCGAAGTTTCCCCTGTCCGGCGTCGCCGCAATTCACTCGCGGCATGACGCTCCGGCTTCAGACGTGAGGCCTGCGGGCCGGAACACGGGGGGGCGGTGGCGGGGATACGTTCAGTCAGAAGATGCTCCAGAAAGCCGGATTCTGCCGGAAAGGGAGGGGGCGTCGGGATTTTTACAGCACGCCTTCCGCGTGATGCCGGTTTGCCTCCGCCACATGGGGGTGGAATTCGTAGAAGTTGTAATAGGCCATGGCTACGTCCTCAATACTGTGGCGGACATTGGCCAGCAGGAAATATTCCTGCCCCGGAAAACGGAACAGCCGATGCGCCCGGGTGATAACGGGCCAGCGGTTGAAGCCGAAACTTTCCACTTCAAGCGGTGTTTCCGCGGGGAGCGGCGGCAGATCGAGAGCTTCCAGCGTGCGGTTGCGCAGCAGAGCCAGCACTTCGTCCGCCGGGTGCATGCCGCTGTGGAACAGTCTGCGCGCCGTATAGTGCCGCGCCACATAATCCCCGGTGGGAATATCCACCCCCTGTTCCCGCTTCGCATAGCGCTCCAGGGAGGCCGCCACGTTCTCCAGCATGGCTCTGGGCCCGAACATGGGGTGGGACAGATAGATCCGTTCCACCTCGAAAATGGAAACGCCCCTGACATAGCAGGCGAAAATAATCCTGCTGTCCCAGTCCTGTACGGGCGCGAAGCGCAGCCGCGTCTTGCCGGAAAGCCAGCATACGTCGGGAAAGTAGCCCCCGAAATCCGGCGCGGAAAAGGTGAGCAGCTTCTGGCCGGGAGAGAGGCGGTCACGGAGCTGCCTCGTATTGCAGGGACCGAAGCTGAACAGCGGCTGGCTCAGGATGATGTCACAGGAAAGTGCGCGCCGCGCCAGACGTTCCAGTTCGGTATCCCTGTCCGGCAGGCGGGCGATTTCATAGACTGTGGGCATGTATACGAGGGCATAACGCTCCGTCAGTTCCGCATGTGCCGCGAGCATCATCTGAAGCCGGTACGCGACGCAGTTGCCCAGCACGCAGATACGTTTGCGTTCGTTCATGCGGCGCTCCCGGCGGGCGCGCGGAATTTTTCCGCCCATTTCATGCTGCGCCAGCGCCGCGCGAGCAGCAGCGCCCGGATGAGTTCATCCAGGGTGAAGGCCGCCCACATGCCGATAAGCCCCCAGCCCAGGGTAATGCCGAATACATAGCTCAGCGCGGTGGCCACACTCCACATCACAGTGACTCCGACAAGAAAGACATAGCCAGAGTCGCTGGCGGAACGCAGCATGAAGCCTGCCAGAATATTCACCGGCCGCCCGAATTCCAGCAGAATGTCCACGAACAGGATGATGACGCAGAGATGGATGATCTCCGGGTTGCCTGTCAGCAGCGGCACGATGAAGCGGCCGAGCAGCGCCGTGACGGCGGAAATGCTTACCGTCACGGCAAGCGCGGCCCTGAAGCAGAACCGGCCCATCCTGTAGGCGGCCTCGATGCGGTGCCTGCCGATGAGCCAGCCTACCAGAATGGAGCCGCCCTGTCCGATGGCGCTGGCGAAGAGATAGGAGAACATGATGATGTTCACGCAGTAGGTGCGGGCGGCCAGAGCCTCGTTGCCCAGTTTGTTGATGAAAAAGGTGATGACAAGTTGCGAGAACTGGTAGGAAAAGAACTCTCCCGCGGCGGGAAGGCCGATGGCCAGCAGTTCTTTCAGCCTGCCGAAGGGAAAAGGGCGGAAGAGACGGAGGGGGATGCGCACGCCCTTGCGGAACAGGATGAAGGCCAGCAGGCAGAGCGCCACGGCGCGGCAGGCGGAGGTGGAGATGGCCGCCCCGGTCACCCCCAGGGCAGGCGCTCCGAAGTGTCCGAAAATCAGCGTATAATTGCCCGCCATGTTCAGAAGGTTCATGAGCAGGGTGACGAGCATGGGATATGAAGCCATTTCCATGCTGCGCAATACAGCCGAAATGGTGAAGGCCAGTCCCTGCAGAAAGGCCATGCCGCCCACGATGCGCATGTACGAAGCCGCATCGGCCATGAGATCCGCCCGGATGCCCATGAGGCTCAGAACAGGTTCCGCGAACACAGCCAGAGCGGCGCTTACGGCAAGACCGGAAATTCCGTTGAACAGCAGGGAAATGCCGATGATGCGCGTGACATTTTCCGGGTCGCGTGCCCCCCTGTAGCGCGCGCAGAGCACGGTGGTTCCTGCCGTGAACACCTCGAAAACGAGAAAAACCATGTTCAGTATCTGGGCGTCCACGCCCACCGCCGCCACGGCGTTGTCCGAGTGCTGGCTGAGCATGATGACATCCACGGCGCTGAGCAGCATGATCAGAAGAAGCTCCACAAAGATGGGGCTGGTCAGGCTGAAGAGCTGACGGCGCAGATGAGCGGCGGTATGCATGGAGCTTCCTCCGGAACGTCTTTCCTTCCCGTGCGGTTCCCAGAGCGTTTTGCTGTTGAAAGTATCTTCCTGCCGGGACTCCATGTTCCGGCCCGCAGGTTTCACGCCTGAAGCCGGAGCTTGACGCCGCAGGTGAATTGCGGCGGC
>OLFV01001307.1_pt1 | contig 24668 bp, 19 predicted proteins | sample 1605551 | NCBI WGS metagenome assembly OLFV01 (sample SAMEA3888922, study PRJEB22519) | human gut metagenome | biome: human gut; feature: human-associated habitat; material: faeces | place: Denmark | collected 2011 | reverse complement strand
GCTAGTGAGTGTGTTTCCTGATTATGGTTGTTCAAATTCAACTTGCAATTTACCATTAACTTAATTAGACAAATTCAAATAATACGTTGCCTTAAACTCTTAGAAAAGCTAGAAATTGTTAACCCGTATAAGCATCATCTGCAGTATTCTTAAAATTTTGCTTTTCCAACCACTGCTTTTCTTCCTCGTTTTCTGGAATATCAATTCTTTCAATCTTAAAAATAACAGGTCTTGTTCCATCGTTACAGCAAGTAATCATCATTCTCTCATCGTTTGTCCATTTGTGCATGATGGAGCCACCTTGCAATGCCGTATACACATATCTACTGATAGCATCCCATGCTTCACCGCAAAATCTGCCATTCATCAAATGATAGAAATCGTCCCTTTCTGGTGTCCTCTTTAAAAGGAATGTATCTCCCTCTTTGAAACAGGGACATGGACCCGACTTCGGATCTGCCAAATATTTTTCTTGTAAATCTGGAAATACTTTTGTCTCTAATACAGTTATCTTACATTCATGTTTCATTGAATTACCTCCATAAACTTCAAATCTTCTGTTGCTTTCAGTCTCTCCACAAGACTGAAAGTTTATTGTCTGTTCTTTTCTCCCCAAATACATAACTGATCCAACACTTCCATAAGGGATTTACCTCGCTCACTTAAACTGTACTCAACCTTTGGTGGAATCTGGGGGTATTCTTTTCTAACAATCAGTCTATCTGTTTCCAATTCTTTCAGATTGTTACTAAGCGTTTTGTCCGACACATTTTTCAAATATCGTCTTAATTCATTGAACCTCACAACTTCAAATTCCATCAGACAATACAAAATAACCATCTTGTGTTTGCCAGATATAAGTGAAAGAGTATAGCTGAATCCGGTATCTTCAAAATTTGCGTTTTCAATATAATTCTTAATCATTTTACACTTTCCTCAATGATAGTACCTGTATAATAAAATAGTACTTGTTATTTTTTCTGTACCCGTTATAATTATATATACAGATAACACATCTGTCAAACCGATATTACAAGCGAGGTATTTTTATGAGAAAGAAGCTCAATACAACAGAAGGTATTTTCCCTATGCCAGTTTTGATGATTGCAACATACAACGAAGACAACAGCGTGAACGTTATGAACGCTGCCTGGGGAACAATGCAGTCACGCAATACGGTAGCTTTGCAGCTCACAGAAACGCATAAAACTGTGAAGAATATCAAAGCCAGAAAAGCCTTTACAATCAGTATTGCCGACGCAGAACATATTGTGCAGGCTGACTATTTCGGTGTTGCATCCGGGAACAGATTCACAAACAAATTTGAAAAAAGCGGTCTCACCGCAAGCAAATCTGAAATCGTCGATGCACCGGTTATCAATGAGTTCCCCCTTTGTCTGGAATGTGAATTTATCGAATACCAGGACAAGGAATACGGCGTTGGTGTCATTGGAAAAGTGGTAAATGTAACAGCCGACGAAAAAGTAATGGTTGACGGCAAACTCGATATGTCTTTAGTTAATGCCATTGCATTTGATCCATATACACATGGCTATTATCTGGTAAACAAAAGAGTGGGCGAAGCCTTCAAAGATGGCTTGCAACTCAAATAATGGTTTTCTAAAAAGGGGCTGTAACAAAATGAGCTTTTTAGTTCATTTTGTTGCAGTCTTCTTTCTTTCCCATAATTAACACAATAGCTGGCATTTTTCATTTTCGTGAAAAATGCCAGCTATCTGTTTTTATTTGTTGTATACTAAACATGAGAAGGACTCCTTTCGTATTTGTTTGGTCTAAACTTATTATACAACAAGGAGCTCCTTCTCTTTTTATATTTTCTTTAATGCATTAAAGTTTTCCCACAATTATTTTACACCATCTTTAACCTGCTTTTTCATGTCATTCAATATGCACTACATCTTGCGTGATATCAAGGCTACGCACTCCACGTGGTGGGTCCGCGGGAACATGTCTACAGGCTGTACTTTAGCGGTATGGTAGCCGTGCTGGTCCAGGTAGGCCAGGTCGCGGGCCAGGGTGGCCGGGTTGCAGGAGACGTAGACGACGCGTTTCGGCTTGCTTTGGGCGATGGCTTTGAGGACGGGTTCACCGCAGCCGGCCCGGGGCGGGTCGAGGACGATGACGTCGGGACGGACGCCGTTTCTGATGAGTTCCGGCAGTTTATAGATGGCATCGCCTAAGATGAACTGGGCATTGCCAACGTGGTTGTCCTTGGCGTTGCGGACGGCGTCGCGAATGGCCGGTGCCACGATTTCGATGCCGTAGACCTGTTTGGCTTTCTGGGCCAGGAACAGGGTGATGGTCCCGGTGCCGCAGTAGACGTCGGCCACGGTTTCGCCGCCTTTGAGGTCGGCGAAATCGAGGGCCGTTTCATAGAGGCGCTGGGCCTGTTCGCTGTTGACCTGGAAGAAGGACTGGGCGGAAATGTGGAAGGTCAAGGGGCCGATGGAGTCGTGGATGGTCCCTTTGCCGTAGATGGTCTTGGTCTTGGGTCCCAGGATGACGTTGGTATGGCGCTTGTTGACGTTCTGGACGACGCTGGTCAGGCCGGGGATGTCGCGGCGCAGGCGCTGGACCAGGTCTTTCATGTGCGGAACCATGTCGCAGGCCGTGACCAGGCAGACCATGATTTCGCCGGTATGGACGCCGACACGGCCCATGATGTGGCGGACGATGCCCGTCCGGGCGTCTTCGTCATAGGCGGGAATCTTGAAGTCCTTCATCCACTGGCGGACGACGGCGATGATGGCGTTATTGCCTTCTTTCTGGATGGCACAGTCCGTCACGTCGATGACTTCGTGCGTAGCCGCAGCGAAACAGCCAATGGCGACTTTTCCCTTTCCGGCAGCGGCGACGGGGAACTGCATCTTATTGCGGTAATGCCAGGGCGTATGAGCCCCCAGGGTCGGCAGGACGTCGATGTCCTGCAGGTGGCCAATGCGTTCCAGGGCATCCCGGACTTGCTGGCGCTTTTCCTTTAATTCTCCTTCATAACTGAGGTGCTGGAGCTGACAGCCGCCGCAGCGGTCGTAGACGGGGCACTGGGGCTGGATCCGCTCTGGCGAGGGCTTCAGGACTTCGATCAGGGCCGCCGTGGCGTAGGTCTTCTTGACCAGGGTAATGCGGGCCCGCACGTTTTCACCGGGCAGGGCGAAGGGCACGAAGACCGTAAAGCCTTCATAGCGGCCGACGCCTTCGCCGCTGGTACCCAGGCGGACAATGGATATATCATAGGTATTCCCCTTCTGCACGGGGATATGGCGTAATTCTTTCATGGACATCCTTTCAGGCGGGCGCCCCGCGTGGGCGCCCCTACACTGTAAACTACAAACTACAAACTTTATACTATCACTTCACTGACGACGGGTTCGATGGTGTCTGCCTGGTCGGGCGTGACGATGATGTGGTCGGCGACTTGCTGGGCCAGGGCCATCATATCGGCGCCTTTTTTGCCGTACAAGGTGAACAAGGCTTCGCCAGGACGGACCGGGTCGTAGAGTTCTTTGAACAGGCGGATGCCGACCATGGGGTCGATAGCGTCTTCTTTACGGGCCCGGCCGGCTCCCATGGCCATGGCGATTTCGCCGAGGGCCCGGCCGTCGATGCGGGTGATGTAACCTTCATCGGTGCAGACCGCCGTAAAGACTTGGGGTGCCTTGGTGAGGGGCCGCTTGCCGACCCACGACAAGCTGCCGCCTTGGGCTCGGACGAATTCCCGGAACTTGGCCAGGCCTTTGCCGGAAGCGATGAGGTCGCGAATCATGATTCTCCCCTGTTCTTCGTCCTGGGCCTTGCCGCCGACGATGAGCATCTGAGCGCCGATGGCTTCGACGACTTCCATGAGCCGCCGGCCACCTTGTCCCGATAAGGCTTCCACTGCTTCATCGACTTCCAAGCAGTTACCGATAGCCGTCCCCAAAGGCGCTTCCATGGACGTGACGACGGCCCGTGTCGGCCGGCCGGCGAGATTGCCGATACCGACCATGGTCTTAGCCAGTTCCCGCGCCCGTTCTTTGGTCTTCATGAAGGCGCCGTCGCCGTACTTGACATCGAGGACGATGGCGTCGGCGCCGGAAGCAATTTTCTTGCTCATAATCGAGCTGGCAATAAGGGGGATGCTCTCTACGGTCGCCGTAGCATCGCGCAGGGCGTAGAGCAGTTTATCAGCCGGCGCGATTTCGCCGGACTGGGTGATGAGGGACAAGCCGATGCGGCGCACTTGTTCCAGGAACTGCGCTTCCGGCAGGACGACGTGGAAACCGGGGATGGATTCCAGTTTATCTGCTGTACCGCCGGTAAATCCCAGACCGCGGCCGCTCATCTTGGCCACGGGAACGCCGGCGGCTGCGACTAACGGTGCCACGATGAGCGTCGTCGTATCGGCAATGCCGCCGGTGCTGTGCTTGTCGACTTTGATGCCCGGAATGGACGACAAATCGACCATATCGCCAGAATGAGCCATAGCCAGGGTCAGTTCCTTCGTTTCTTCATAGGTCATGCCCTGGAAATAGATGGCCATGAGCCAGGCTGCGGCCTGATAGTCAGCGATACGCCCGGCCGTATAATCGTCGATGAAGCGCGTAATTTCCTCTTTGGTCAGGACTTTGCCGTCCCGCTTGTGTTCGATGCAGTCGATGGGCCACATAGGATCACCTCAGTTCTGATAAAAAGCTGGTACCGAATTCAAGGCCTGTCAGTCCAAAATTATCCATGATCGTCATGCCCAAATCGGCATAGGTCTGGCGGATACCCAAGTCGACAGAAGCCTTCAGGGCCGGGCTGTAGACCAGGAGCGGTACCCGTTCACGCGTATGGTCTGTGCCATGCCATGTCGGGTCGTTGCCGTGGTCCGACGTGATGACCAGCAGTTCGTCGTCATGGATTTCTGTCAAGAGCTGGCCCAGTTTCTGGTCAAAAGCTTCCAGGCAGTCCGCATAGCCTTTGACGTTGCGGCGATGGCCGTACATGCTGTCGAAGTCGACGAAGTTGGCCATGAGCAGGCCCTTATCCTTCCGATGGGCTGCCAGCTGAGTCCGCAAGGCTTCCATGTCTTCATGGTTATTGGCCGTATGGTACGATTCGGTCAGGCCAATATGGGCATAGATGTCACCGATCTTGCCGACGCCGACGACGGCATAGCCCGCTTCGGACAAGTAGGAAAAGACCATCTTCCGCTTGGGCAGCCGGCTGTAGTCGCGGCGGTCGCCGGTGCGGACGAAGTGGCCCTGGGTCCCGACGAAAGGCCGGGCGATGATGCGCCCTACTTCATAAGGGCCGACGCAGACTTCACGGCGCGTAATGTCGCAGATGCGGTACAATTCTTCCAAGGGAATGACATCGTTGTGAGCGGCAATCTGGAAGACGCTGTCTGCCGACGTATAGACGATGGGCAGGCCCGTCCGGAAGTGTTCCGGCCCCAGGCGTTCGATGATTTCCGTACCCGATGCGATTTCGTTGCCAATGTAGCCGTAGCCCGTCTTTTCCGTGAAGGCCTTCAACAGGTCCGGCGGAAAGGCATGGGGGAAAGTCGGGAAGGGATTTTCTACGGGGTTGCCCATAAATTCCCAATGGCCGCTGGTCGTATCCTTGCCGGCCGAGATTTCCTGCATGAGGCCATACGAGCCGATGACGTCTGTTGCTTCGGCATGGATATGAGCCACGCGGCCCAAGCCCAGACGGCGCAGATTGGGCACGTTCAAGGGTACGTTGGCATCGATGTGGCCGTACGTATCGGCTCCTTTGTCGCCAAACTTTTCAGCGTCCGGTGCATCGCCGGCGCCGACGCTATCCGTAACGATGACGATGATGCGATTGAATTTCATAAAACTCCCTCCTTATAATCCCGGCAGATATTTGCTGGCTTTTTCAAAGGCTGCAATGGTCTTGGCATCGGTGATTTCGTTCTGGTCGATGAGGTCTTCCATTTCCTTGGGCGTATAATATTCGATGTTCATGAACTCGTCATCATCGAGGTGCTGCTTCCCTTTCTGGAGCCCTCGGGCCAGATAGAGATAAATCCGTTCACTGCAGAAGCCCGGCGACGTATACGTATAGCCTAAGGGCAGGATTTCCGAAGCCGTGACGCCGGCTTCTTCTTCCAGTTCCCGGGCCGCGCAGTAATCCGGTGATTCGCCGTCGTGTTCGATTTTCCCGGCCGGTACTTCCAACATGGCCTGCGCCGCAGCATAGCGGTACTGGCGGACGAGGATGATTTTGCCGTCATCCGTCAGCGGCAGGATGGCGCAAGCGCCGAAATGCCAGACCGCTTCGCGCGTGGCCGTCTTCGCTTCGCCACCCTGGCCGTCGTCGATAGAAACGGTATCCACCGTAACGTGGAGGACCCGGCCTTTCATGATTTCTTTACGAGAAACGAGTGTTTCCTTGCTGATACTCACTTGATTTATCATCCTTTCAAAAAAAGGCTCCCCTAATAGGGGAGCTGGCAGCCGCAGGCTGGCTGAGAGGTTGTTTTTTTCAGTGCAACCCTTCCGGCCCGTTGGGCCACCTCCCCTATCAGGGGAGGCAAAACCCTCCAGATAGGTATATTATCTCATTTTCACTTTTTACTTTCCCGTGCTGCCGATGCCGCCCGTGCGGATACCGCTGGCAGCGTCGTCGTTGACGGTCAGGTACTTCATGAAGATGCCCTGGCCGATGCGTTCGCCCTTTTCCAAGGTGTAGGCCTGATCGTTCGTATTATAATAGGCAATCATGATGTGCCCTTCATTGTCGGCATTGTTATAGTAATCGCTGTCGACGATGCCCGTGCTGTTGGCCAGCATAAGGCCTTTCTTGAAAGCCAGGCTGGAGCGGATGAAGATAGACAAATATTCATCGTCTTCCATGAAGGCTTTCAAGCCTGTCGGCACGACGGTGACGGCATGCGGTGCGAGTACCGTCGTTTCTGCCGCTTCCAAATCGTAGCCGGCACTCTTGGCCGTCTTGCGGACGGGAAGATGGATGTCACAGCCTTCATAGGCCGTGACGATTTCAAATCCTCTGCCTGCCATAAGCCTTACCGTTTCTGGCGGTCGTGGCTGTTATGACCGCCGCGGGGACCCCGGCTGCGATGGGACGGGCCTTCGTCGCCGCCGCCCAGGAGGGCTTTGCGGGACAAGTTTACCCGGCCCTGGCTGTCGATTTCGACGCATTTGACCATGATTTCATCGCCGACATGGACGACGTCTTCGACTTTTTCGACCCGTTCTTTAGCCAGCTGGGAAATGTGGACCAAGCCTTCTTTGCCCGGCAGGACTTCGACGAAGGCGCCGAAGTTCATGATGCGCGTGACTTTGCCGACGTAGGTCTTGCCGACTTCAACGTCTTCCGTCAGTTTTTCAATCCATTCTTTGGCTTTCTGGCCGCTTTCGCCGTCGACAGCGGCAATGTATACCAGGCCCGAATCGTCGATGTCGATCTTAGCGCCTGTTTCTTCGGTAATCTGTTTGATCATCTTGCCGCCCGGCCCGATGACGTCGCGGATTTTATCGGGTTTGATGTGCATGGAAATGATGCGCGGTGCGTAGGGAGAAAGCTCCTTTCGCGGTTCGTTGATGACCTGCAGCATCTTGCCCATGATATGCATCCGGCCTTCATGAGCCTGTTTCAAAGCCTGGGCCAGGATTTCACGGCTGAGGCCTTTGATCTTGATATCCATCTGGATGGCCGTGACGCCTTTCATCGTACCGGCGACTTTAAAGTCCATGTCGCCCAAAGCATCTTCCATGCCCTGGATATCCGTCAAGATGGTGAAGTCATCACCTTTGGTAACCAAGCCCATGGCGACGCCGGCAACGGGAGCTTTAATCGGTACGCCGGCATCCATGAGGGCCAAGGTGCTGCCGCAGACACTGCCCATGGAGCTGGAGCCATTCGATTCGAGGACTTCCGATACGACGCGGATAGCGTAGGGGAATTCTTCTTCACTGGGCATGACCTGGGTCAATGCGCGTTCTGCCAATTTGCCGTGGCCGATTTCACGACGGCCGGGACCGCGGGACGATTTCGTTTCGCCGACGCAGAAGGACGGGAAATTGTAGTGGTGCATGTAGCGGCGGTCCGTTTCCAAGCCGACGCCATCGATATGCTGGCATTCCGACAGCGGTGCCAACGTGCAGAAGCTCATGATCTGCGTCTGGCCGCGGGTGAACAAGCCAGTGCCGTGAGTGCGGGCAAAGAGGCCGACTTCGCAGCTGACCGGACGGACTTCGTCGACACGGCGGCCGTCAGGACGGATTTTGTCGACGGCGATCATGTGGCGGACGATTTCCTTGATCATTTTCTGTGTGATTTCAGCAACATCATCGGCGTTGTCCGGATAAATGTCGGCAAAGTGTTCGTAAATATCCGTTTCGACAGCATCCATCTTTTCTTCGCGTTCGACTTTGTCAGCCGTGAAAATCGCCGTCTTCATGGCTTCTTCGCCATAAGCATGGACGGCTTCGACGATATCGGCCGGCGGTTCTTTTTCGACGAATTCCTGTTTCGGTACGGAAATCTTGTCGAGGAAGCCGAGCTGGAATTCGACGACTTTCTTAATTTCTTCATGGGCAAACATGATGGCATCCAGGACCTGTTCTTCCGGGATTTCGTGAGCGCCGCCTTCAACCATGAGGATAGCGTCTTTCGTACCGGCGACGACGATGTCCATATCGCTCTGTTCGCTCTGGGCGACGGTCGGGTTGATGACGAACTGGCCATCGACGCGGCCGACGCGGACACCGGCAATCGGGCCGGCAAAGGGAATGTGGGACATGCACAGCGATACGGAGGCACCGATCATAGCGGCGATTTCCGGAGCGTTGTCATGGTCTACGCAGAAATCATAAGCCACGACGTGGACGTCATGACGGTATGTCTTCGGGAAGAGCGGACGGATCGGACGGTCGATGAGGCGGGCAAAAAGGGTTGCCGATTCAGGCGGTTTGCCTTCGCGTTTGATGAAGCCGCCAGGAATCTTGCCGACGGAGTACATCTTTTCTTCATAATCGACGGTGAGCGGGAAAAAGTCTGCGTCTTCACGCGCTTCTTTCGAGCCCGTAGCCGTGACGAAAACGGCGGTGTCGCCATAACGGACCAATGCGGCACCGCTGGCCTGCTTAGCCAGTTTACCGACTTCAATCACCAGCGGGCGGCCGGCGAAATCCATTTGGAATTTCTGTTCTTCCATTGTTACCTCCTTGAATTCACAGGTGATAGGCACTAGTCCGGGAACATCGGCGATATACCCAGGCTACAACCTACCACCCTGTGTCCTGAAAAAAGAGGCTGATGCAGTCACATCAGCATCAGCCCCACAATATGCGAGATTATTTACGCAAGTTCAATTTTTCGAGAATAGCACGATAACGGTCGAGATCGTGTTTCTGCAAGTAACCGAGCAAGTTACGGCGCTGGCCGACGAGTTTCAACAAGCCGCGGCGGGATGCATGGTCCTTTTTGTGGCTGCGGAGATGTTCCGTCAAATAGATGATGCGGCTCGTGAGGAGCGCGATCTGTACTTCCGGAGAACCCGTATCGTTTTCATTGGCACCAAATTTAGCTACGATTGCTTTTTTTTCTTCTACGCTTAACATTGTATCTTTCCTCCATGTATAAAAAATTGAATCTATTCGCAAAGTGCTAAGTGATCGTCGGAGTCATCGAGACACCGAGCACCCGTACGACATAGCTATTATACTATACCCGGCCGGTTGTGTAAAGGGGGTTTTCGTGGCTCGTGATTCGTGGCTCGTAGTTGCAAGTCTAGCCGATTGTATCACAGTGGTCTTTCGTCACTTCTTGAAGGTATCGTTTCAAGTCGGCGCCCGTACAGTGGCCAGCTTGTCCTTCCTTTAGCCCCTCTGTATCGGGTCCATTCCCTTCGGCAGTCGTCTTTTCAGGACCCGCATCACCTTGCAGGGGAAGCGAAAAGACGCGGTGCGCCGTCCCTTCTTCTTCGACCTTCTCTTCCAAAACCGGTTCAGGCGGGACATGGAGTTCGATGCGCTCGGTCAGGGTTACGGTTCCCGTCCCCTCCGGCCCGGCCAGGGACCACGTCGCCTCTTCGGTTTGAAAGGCCTGCTGCCCTCCATCATAGGTCAGGTTTTCTATGACAAAATGGGCCTGCAGCAACTTCTGGAGCCGGGCAACGTCCCAGACATTCTGGTCGCGTCCGACTAAGGTACAGTTATCCCGCAACAGGGAGCATAGGGAATCGCTAAGTGGTGACGTCCCTTGCTCGATCAGCAGTACGGCTATCTCATGGGAACGGCCGATACCACTTTCCTGTTGGAACCACTGCCAGAAACCGTCTAAAGCATCCCCTGCTGGGACTTCATAACCATATTCATCTTGATGTTTATGCCAAACGACCCCATTGTCGCCGGATTTGTAATTCGAGAAGGACGCCATTTCTATTTTCTTTCCTTCAAGAATGAACAGGAATCGTTCCATACTATCTATTTCCCTTCTGTATCCATCGCCTGCATCCATTGAGAAAAACGGTCCTCCAGGCAGGATGTCCTTTGCTTGATGTTGTCTTGAAGCTGTTGGAAGGCGGCCTGCTGGGACGCCGCCGTTTGGGCTGATACCTTTTGTTTGCTGTCTATGGATGCCTGCCAAAACTGGATGCGTTCCACCATGGCATCCGATAGTTTATCCGGTTTCCGGACGACCTTTGCCATGGGCTCATCCCGCTTCTGCGCGATAGCCTGACAAGTTTCCTCACAGGCCCTTCTGACGTCGAGGCTCTCTTTTTCGATGCGACAATGCGTCGCTTCAAAGGCTTTTGTATCCATCACTTCATATCCTTAGTATATGACGGCTCATGGTGAAAATCAATATCTTCCGGTGCCAGGCCCTGGTCCGCCTGGGACTGGATATCCTGTATCCAGTCTTTATACTGTTCCCCAACGGCCGCATCATCGCAAACAGCCCGGCGCCATTCCTGGATGCGCAGTCTGATATCGTCCGTCGTCTTATTGGGATACAAGGCCTGATACGACGAAATAATGGCCTCCCGGATGCGGTTGAGTTCACTGATGGACAGGCCCTTCCCGCGCAGGAAGGCTTCCAGTTCGACTGATGAGAAACCCAGGCCCTTGAAGGCATTGACAATGGCCGTGATTTCACCTTGTCTCAAATTGGCCCGGCCAATGGTCAGGATGAAACTGTCCGTAATGGCAATGCCCATGCGCTGGCTCCAGCCTTCCGTAAGACCGGCTGTACCGACGGTCACATAGCGGAGGCGGTTCTGTTTCATCTTGCCATAATCAATGGATTCATCAGGGACCATCTGTTTCAAATAAGCATAATAATCGTGCAGGTTGTCAAAATCTTCCGGGCGTTTCCATTCCGGATGCTTGAGCTGACTGTTGTCATCAAGGGCCCCGGCTTCTTCCAGGCGATAGCCGACTTCTTCTACCTTATCATCTTTATCGATGATTCCCAGTTCCTGGGCAATACGCTCAATGACCCGCGCTGCCACTTCGATGATGATTTGCGTGACAATGGGGCCTAAAATGGGTCCCAGCGGACCGGCCACGATGGAAGCCGCCCGGCCGAGGAGGCCTGCAGCCTTGCCAAAGATACCGCCCAAGGAGCCGCCGACGGTCCTGGCGACATGCGCCAGGCTCCCGACAGCCGTTTTAATAGCCCCGCCGATGCAGCGGCCGACGGCCGAAATGGCACCGGAAACAAAATTTCCGATAGTACTAAAAAATCCCATGTTCATTCTCCTTTCTCAGCATAAATAGTACTCAATACATCGAAGGCATACAGACTCGTCAGCTCTTTCCCGTCGAGGACATCCTGGACCCATTGGTCCAGGACGGCCCGGCAGTCTTCCTGCTTATGGCCGGCTGGCAGCAAATAGTATAAGTAAGCTACAACCATCGCCTTCCCACAACGGCAGGCATAGCGCAGGATTGCCTGGTTCAAGTCAGAAAACTTCTCCCACTGAGAGCGGACATTGTCCGCTATCAGCAGGCGGATGGCTTCATCTTTCAGTAACGCCAGATATTGTTCTACCTCATCGGTCTGGATGTGAGGCAGCGTTTCCAGCCCTGGCAGGATGCCCCTGCGGTAGTGCTGATGATAGTATTGGACGGCCAGCTTATGAATGGCCTGCGGTTCGATTTCCGGCTGGCCCGTCGTATCGGCCCGTTTATCGACCTGGACCTGGACGGCCTTGGGCCAGTCCTGGGAAAAGACAATGGCCCGGCCCGTGACCAAGTTGGACAAAAAGGCTTTCTGCGCCTGGTCCAGGGCCATGGTATTGCCAATCGTATCCTTATCATCTTGAGCAAAGATTTTGTGCACAATCTTCGTGTTGGTATTCTTGAGGACTTCCGGCGTCATCTGGTCAGGAATCTGGTCGGCAATGATCAGGGATTCCCCGTACTTGCGGACTTCTGCCAGCATATCGGCAAAGACCGTGACGCCCTGTTTCTTATTCTGACTATCCCCTGGCTGATAGCGGCTCAGCAGGCGATGGGCTTCTTCAATCAAGGTGATGTGCTGGAAGGTCTTCCCACTCCGGCTGGCCTGGAAATGAGCCGCTTTGACCGCTTGCAGCAGCTGGGTCATGATGAGCCCCATAATCAGGGATTTTTCAGAGGCGTTTTTGATGTCTTCCAGCTCGATGACGACATTCCGCTGAACGAGGTCGCGGAAATCGACAGACCGCGGTGTATTGAACATCATGCCCTTCGAGCCGACGAGCAGGCCCTGGATATAGGCATGGACCGTGCCGAGGTACTCCGTATACAGCCGTTCATCGAAGCCCTGCTCCCGGATGATGGTCGGCATGACGTCGTAGAAGTCCTGCAAGGTCGGAAAGGCATACACGCCATCGGCAAAGGGCCCGTCCGGGTCATCAGGGCCTTTCCCCTGCCACAAACTGGTGCCGATGTTCCAGCCCCGGTCCCGATAAATGCGGTAAATCGCCGCTTCCAGCAGTTGCGGAATGGCTGCCTGCATCTCAAAGGTCGCTTCAAAGGTCGCCTTGATCATATCTGCTCGGGACGTAATCGATTCGCCCGGAAAGAGTTCAAAGGGATTAAGGAAAAAAGGTGCAATATCCTGGGCTCCCGGCGTAAAGAAGGTGATATTCAGTTCGGGGTTCTGGACCTGCAGGATCCGGTATTCCGTTTTCGCCGGCTCAATGACCAGGAACGGCAGACCGCTCTGCAAGAGGATATTCTGACAAGTCGTCGTCTTGCCGCTGCCTGTAACACCAGTGATGAAGGTGTGCATGCTCAGACTCTTGCGCGACAGGGTGACGGGAATCCGTTCCTGAACGCTGCCGCATTGGACGAGCTTTCCTAAGGGCAGCTGGTCGTCCGGGCTTTGCTGCTGGGCATTGAGGCCAAATTCCACTTCCTTGCGGAGTTTCAGGCCGATAACCTCTTTCTGGGGAACGCCTGCCAGGACACTGAGTTGGTCGGCTGACAACCAGTTTCCATAATACAGCCGGCCTTGTCTGCAAGTCTTGGAAAAGGCACTGTACCAGTCATTGCCCTTCTTTTTCGCAACCCAGCGATAGGGAATCTGCAAGTTCTGCAACCGTTCCTGGCAGGCCCTTTCTTCCGGGCGGAATTCATGGAAGGCCAGCGGCGTCCGGTTTCCCTTAGGCCCGCTGTACAGGGAGCCGATGGTATTGGCCAGCCGGTACAACGTAGTCCGCTTGTCGCTGCACAAGTAGGCACACGAGAGGAAGAGGCCTTTGCCGCGGCCATTGTCCAGCCGCGGCAGGAGGACGTCATCGATATATTTCAGCCAGTCCGCCGCCGCTTTCTGTTCCATTTCCAGCTGATAAGACCGGCTGTAATTCTGGCCTTTTCCCGAAACCGTCCCGCGGACAGTCTGGCGGCCATACGTAAGGGATACGTTCTTCTGCAAACTTTCCTGACAGCTGTCGGTCCGGTTCGAAGTCTGATGCCGGGCGTCGCTCTCGTTGATGCTGTTCGTATACATTTCGTTCCCCTGGCTGCTCCAGCCTTTCGTAGACAGCGTCTGCGTGCCATTGCTCTTGCCTTCGTCCGTATATTCGTTGTTCCCGCCCCGGTGCGTGTTCGACGATTCATTCGTATGTTTCGTCGTCTGCGTGCTTTTCGAGCCTGACGTCGTCGTGCCCGTCTGGACCTGGCTCATCTCATCGTGACGGCTGTCGCTGCTGGTCCCTTCTCCCTGACTGTGCGTCGTCGCCGACTGGCTGCCGGCGCTGCGGCCGCTGCCTTTATTCCAGGTCCGGCTGACCTGCTGACTTTCGTTTTCGCTGCCGCTCTGGTCATAGCGATACTGACAGCGCGTCAGCGGCATCAAGGTATCGGCAACGGCCAGGAGCTGGAGGGATACGTCTTCGATAGCCCGGCCCGTATAGGGCTTGGCCAGGACGACGAAGGCGAAGCGTTCCTGGCCCAGCATGACATCGGCCAGGCGTTCGACGCCCTGGAAGTTCTCGTTTTTCTCATCGATAGTCGGCACGCCTTCGAGGATGCCACCATAAGGGTTCTGCGCCAGGGCATCGAGGATGGCCTGTTTCTGGTCATTGTCACTGATCAGTTTCAGCTGGCAGCCGCGGAAATTGCCGCGCAGGGCGGGCTGCAAGATTTCATTGCCCACGTCGGGGATGCTCTGGAAGGTCGGCTGCCGGCAGTCCAGGTCTGACGCGACGCCGAGGTAAAAGTGGATGCCTTCCGGCGTCCCCAGAATCAAGTAGACGAAATGGATGCCCTCCATATGACGGAAGGTGCCGATGATATTCTCCATCGCTTCCCGGCGCGGCGCCTTTTCTTCATACGTAATTTCTTCTAAACAGAACAGCGACAGCTGCGGCAGGGCCAGGGCCGGCGGGTCTTCCTGCGGCGCCTGGCTGTCATCATAGGCCATGGCCGGTCCCTGTGCTAAAAAGTCCACAGCCCGGCGTGACGACGCCAAAGCCGCTTCTACCTGCTGCCGGACAGCCTGGGCCTCGTTGTTTTCTCCTTTCATCTCCATCACCTCAAGGTCTGCCGAATGATATGTTTCTGCTTGACCACGTCTTCCTGGGAGAATTCCCCTTCCGTGCCGACGGCGTATTCAATCGTATCGGGATTGACTTTGCGGATATAAATCATCGTGTCGTCTGCGTCGGAAACATCATCTGCTTCAATCCGGCAGTTGACGTGCTTGACGGCTTCCGGCGGCATCTGGTTCTCGATGGCCTGGGGCTCCGAGGTATAGTAGATTTCAAAATCTTCTTCATCGGCATAGCAGAAGGCCGCCCAGCTCTGGTACGGGACCTGTTTGCCAATGCGCACATGGAAATGACCTTCGATATCGATGTCGCCCAGGAAATACGGGAAGAGCGCTTCGCCGCTGGCATCGACGTTGGCGTTGATGATTTTGACATCTTTCCCGCCTTTGCGGCTCCGCAGCAGGCCGAAGGCGACGCCGGTCTTCCCGGTCAGCTTCCGGTCCAGTTCTTCATTCGGGTCCGCTTCGCCTTCTTCCATGCCCAAGGGCAGGTGGAGGATGAACAGGCCCTCAGCCTGTTTCCCATCGGAGTGGGCTGATATATCTTCTTCTTTCGCTTTGATTTGTTCGTCAAAGAGTTCCTTGACAATAGGCGACCGGCAGGAATTGCCAGCCAGGAAAATATGAATATGGTCCGGCATTTCTTCCCGGTTCTTGAAGGCTTCCTGCCAGGCCTGGAAGAAATTCGTCACGCCCCGCGAAATGAGGCTGCGGATGACGTCTTTCAAGTGATCCGTGTCAATCGTCAAGTTTACGTTCTTCCGATTCTGGTTCGCTTCCTTTTCGGTCCGGCTCGTATCGACAAAAAGGGACAGAGTCAGCTGGTTGTCTTTTAAGTTTTCTGCCGCTTCGGATTTTCCTTCCCATAAAGAGCGCAAGGCTTCGGCCAAGCTCTTCCGGTTCATGAAAGAAATCTGCGTCGCTTCGCGGTCGGCTAAAATCAGCGTTTCTGTCCCCGCCGGAGCTGTGCAGCCATGCGGCAGGGCGATAGGGATACTTTCTTTTCGCATCGTGTCCAAATTGGCGCAGTAGACTTCAAAGGCCAGGTGATTGAGGATATTTTCGCCGCCTAAATAAGGGTCGCCGCCGCGGCCGAACTGATGGAGTTCAAATTTGCAGCGCCGCGGATTGGCTGAAAGTTTTTCAATACCGAAGTCGAAGTCCGTCGTGCCGCCGCCAAAGTCAAAGACGCCATAGGCCGTCATGTCGCCGGTCTCCTTCGGTTCCAGGCCATAGGCCTTCAGGGCTGCTGCGGCATAGGCTGCCGGTTCGCTGGCACCGGCATAGACGCGGAACCTCTTCATCAGGTCTTCGTCGGCCAGGATAGCCGGCGGCAAAGATTTCTTCAGGCCCCGTTCAAAACTTTGCAGCAATTTTTTCCGGACGGCCAGGTCGTAGTTGACCGGGAAGGACAGGATATAATCGAGATAAATGCCGTGGCGCATGTTGTTGATATACAGGCCCAGGTAATAGGCATAGATTTCGATGGGGTCAAAGGCATCGTCTGCCAAGGTGAGGTACGGGTCGAGCTTCCAGACGACACCCTTCCGGTCCTTGAGCAGCAGGCGGCGGTCCTTTTCGTGCGCCCATTGCTTCAATTCGCTGAAGACGGCGTAATAGACCGAGCTGTCGATGTCTTCCTGCAGCAGCGCCGATTCGGCCTGGTGAGAGACAGTGATTTCTTCCCACGTCGTGAAAGGCCGGCCGGGCCGCTGCTGATAGGCCTGTTCAAAGCCCGTCAAATCGCGCAGTTCAATGACTGTCGGGTTTTCATAATCTTCCTTTTTGGCCGCCTTGGTGTAGTCGCCGGTGCCGACGCGCAGCAGCCGGGCTTCCTGATTGCGGCAGACGACGACGGTACTCTTAGTCCCGAAGTCGATGGCACAGGTCCCGCTGGCGACGACATCCAGCTGAGGCGGCCGGGCCGTCCAGACCTGGTCAGAAGGCGGTACGACGGGAACAGCATTTTCTTCGGGTGCTTCAAACAGTTCCCAGTGGCCGATATTGATGTCCGACAAGACGCTGTCCGCATAGGGTTCGAGGTTGGCCCGCCGGTAATCGCAGTCCAGCAATCGTTTCCGCAAAAAAGGCAGGAAGCTGGGGGCTTGCATCGTTCCCTGACGGCAATCTTCGATGATGCCGGCTAAGTCGAAACGGTGCTGAAAGACGGTCTGGCTAAACGCCCCTTTGCGAACAGCCTGGGCAAAGGCGTCCTTGCGGAAGGACACGCAGTCGTCCTGACTGTCCCAATCCAGGCAGGCGTCGATTGTCTGGTACTCTTCTAAAAAACGGACATAAGCCTGTTCATCAGCCGGCTGTAAACCATCGGGAATGAGGCCGTGCTGCAGCCAGGCGTGCAGCGTCCGGGCGGGGCTCAGGCCCTGGCTGTCCTTGCCATCCAGCCAGGCAATCATAATCATTAGCATAGCTCGAGTAGAATTACCATAATAATACGTATTCGTGCCTCCATTCGTATTATGATAGCGAAGATAGTTACTATTTTTGTAATAATCATCAGTTATAAAACAACCTATATCATAATCATTTTCTGCATAGTTAGTAATAGCATTACCATCTAAATAGGGATTGCCATTCCCCTTGTGAAAGGTCGTTGTGGCTTCTTGAGGCGTTGCCAAGTGAAAGGTAATGTCGTCGATGCGCAGCAAGTTCTCTTCGCTATCGAATTCTTCGCCAGCCTGATAGATTTCTAAAGATGGCACATCTGACTTACAATAGGGCATGGCTACCTGGTCTAATTTGGGATATAAGGCAGCTACGTCCCGGTCATACCAGACGCGCTTGTTTTTCATCATGACAAAGCGCTTATCCATCAAGCCCTGGCAGGCCTTTAGGATATGGTTTACAGCCTGTTCCACCTGTTCGCCCCAGGATAAGGTATCGGCAATGAAAAGGTCTTCAAAATCGGCCTGGTTCATGGGGATTTCAGTAAGTTGTGTCGGTCTTTCTTTCGATAATTCCATGTCTTTCGGCTCCTCTTCTAAATTTCTACGAGACTTTTGCAGACGACGTTACCGGTACGCACATTCCGATAGCCCGGCAGATGGACGACGCGCACAGTCCCCTGGACCCGGCTGCCGCCGGTCAGCGCATGGCGTTCGATATCGTAGCGGTCGCCTACGGCGACGTTTTCAATGGCAAAGACGTCGTCAGGCCGGCTTTGGTTGACCAGGCCCAGGCTGTACTGGAAGATATCCCACAAGATGTTGGCCGACGATTCATCACGGCACTTCATCAAGGCTTCCCGCGTCGCACTCCAAAGGGGCCGCAAAGACCGTTCCTGTGCGGCACCGATGATGAAGGCCTCAAAGCCAGGGCGGGCAAAGACGCCGGTCAATAAGCCCCGGAGATAGTCGCTGACCTGTTGATACTGCTGATAGAGCCGCCAGCCTTCGGCAAAGCGCTGGGACAAAGCCTTGTCCGCGTCCTTGGCTTCCTGCCGCAGGGACCGGGCCTCGCCCTGCGCTTGGTCCCGTTCCTGTCGGGCCTGGGCTGAGTCCCTTTGCACCTGTTCCAGGCGCCGGCGCAGTGCCGTCCCCTGTTCTTCCAAGGTCTGACACTGCCGCTGCACCTGGTCTCGTTCCCGTTGGGCCTGAGCCGCTTCGCTTTGCATCTGTTCTAAGCTCTGGCGCAGTACCGTTCCCTGCTGTGCTAGGGTCTGACACTGCTGCTGTGCCTGCTCAAGGGCTTGCCGATAACGTTCGCCATCGGCCAAAGCCTGCTGCTTCCGTTCCGTCAGCGCATCGATTTCTTGCTGGGCCTCTTTCAAAGCCCGGCGCAGTTCCTGCTTTTTCTGTATAGCTTCCGGCCGTTCCCCTTCAACCCAAGAAGGGCTGGGGCGGCTGCCGCCGGAAACGATTTGCCGAATGATTTCCCGAACTTCTTCATCATGACGCAATAATTCCAGAAAATCCAATCGGTCTTTCCCTACAATAGACATAGAGGCACCTCCACCAATTCGAATATGATATCATGGTACCATGAAGCCAGCGCGAACACAAGAAAACTCCGTGTTATTTTGCGGATATATCACAGTTTCATAAACAAAGGATAATCCGTGGAGCTGTCTTCTTCTATAGCTTACCATTTAGAATAGACAGATTCTGTCATTTCATAAAAAAGAAGGAAAAATAAACGACCTTGTCAAAAAGGCCGCCTTCGCTTATACTATACTAAAAAAGTTGTATTTAGCAAATTATATAGAAATAAAGGAGTGTTGTTTATGAAGAGCTATGATGTCATTGTCATCGGTACGGGGGCGGCCAATATCGTGACTGATGCGGCCCTGGCCCAGGGCTTGCAGGTAGCCGTCATTGAACGGGGCCGGTTCGGCGGGACTTGTCTGAACCGCGGCTGTATTCCGACGAAGGTCATGGTCACGGCGGCCAACCGCATCCGCGAGATCCGCGAAGGGAGCCGCATCGGCGTCTTGGCTGATAACGTCCGCCTGGACTGGGATATGTTATCGAAGCGGCTGTGGGAAAAGGTCGATGAAAGCCCGGCTATTCAAGGTTACTACGACCAGTTCCCCAACGTCGACACCTTCAACGGTACGGCGTCTTTCGTCGACAATCACACGGTTGCCATCGCCTTGAATGACGGCACCAGCGTTACCTTGACAGGCGACAAGATGTTCATTGCCACTGGCGGCCGGACGAATATCCCCGCCCTGCCGGGCCTGGCAGAAGCGGGCTATGTGACGTCGGAATCGTTCTTTGGCCCGTCGTATCCGAAAAAGCCCTACCAGAGCCTGATCATCATCGGCGGCGGCCCTATTGGCTGTGAATTCGCCCACGTCTTCGATGCGGCTGGCACCAAGGTCACTATGGTCCAGCACAATGTCCGCCTCCTGCCCAAAGAAGACCCGGCTGTATCGGCGTTCATCCTCAAGCAGTTCCAGCGTTACGGCATGGATATCCGCCTCAATAAAGACACGGTTTCCGTCAGCCAGCGCGACGGCCTGAAGGTCTTGTCCTTCCGTGACCGCACGACTGGCGAAGAAGGCGAAGTGGCAGCTGAAGAAATCCTGGTCGCCCCGGGCATCCGGCCCATGACGGAACTGCTGCACCTGGAAAATACCGACGTCCGCCTAGACAAGCGCGGCTATATTGAAACGAACGAATTCCTGGAAACGACGGCTGAGAATATCTGGGCCTTAGGCGATGTCAATGGTCTGGCCCCCTTCCGCCACAAGGCCAATTACGAAGCGGAAATCCTGGCGCACAACCTCTTTTCCGGCAAAGCTCCGGAAACATGGCGCTGGGCCGATTACGATGCAGTACCGGCCGTCACCTACACCTATCCCGAAGCGGCTCACGTCGGCCTGACCGAAGACCAGGCCCTGAAGAAAGGCTACGACGTCGAACGGGCCATCAACCACTATTCATCATCGGCCAAGGGCTACGCCATGGGCTATGAACCGGGCGATGAAGACGACGGCTTCATCAAACTGGTCATCGATAAAAAGACGAAATTCATTCTCGGCGCCCACATCGTCGGCCCGGAAGCGTCCATCCTCATCCAGCCTTTCATCAATAACCTCATGAGCGGCACTCACGTCATCCATCCGGTCCATGAAGACATTGCATCGCCTACGGCCCAGGCCTTGCGGGCCAAACCGCTGACGCGGACCCTCGACCCCAAATCGGTCTATACCTTCAGCGAAACCATGACGCCTCACCCGTCCCTGTCGGAAGTCGTCATGTGGACGCGCTATTATTACGAAGGGAAATAGGAAAAAGCGGCTGTCCTTTGAAGACAGCCGCTTTTTTAGTGGCTCGTGGCTCATGGTTCGTGGCTCGTAGGGGCCGTCCTGCAAAGGCGGCCCGCTTGTGGGAATCCCGTGGTTCGTGGCTCGTGGCTCATGGTTCGTGGATGGGGTTTCTGTAGGGGCGACCACGTGGGGCGCCCGCTTGGGTATTTGGATGATTTTCCCAGCAAACTGGCTGGGAACGCACACATATCCTGGACGGGCTCGCCACGTGCGAGCCCCTACAAATCGTTATGGGGATTTCCGCAAACTATAATTCCCTCAGGACGTCGCCGCGGACTTCGTCTGGGCGCCAGGCGATGAGGGCCGTGTGGCCTTTTGTATGTTCATCGACTTTGTTGATCCAAGGGATTTCATGCGAGGCTTTGGCCTTTAACAAAGGGCTCGTCGTCTTGGCCTGATAAAAGGACTTGTTGATGACCCACCACTTCGAGCGCAGCTTGGTCCGCTTCAGGTCCGCTTCCAGGCGCAGGGCTTCGTATACCGGCGTCGTTTCGGGCAAGGTGACGATGACGACTTCCGTTTCCGTCCCTTTCAGGCGCGGCAGCAAGTGCTGTACCGACGGCGGCGTCGAGCCATGAGTCCGGCGGATTTCCTTATCGTAGCTTTCCGTCGATTCCAGGAGCAGCAGCGTATGGCCTGTCGGCGCCGTGTCGATGACGACGATCTGGTCGTCGGCGGCTTCGACGATGTCGGCGAAAGCGTGGAAGACGGCAATTTCCTGAGTGCACGGCGAACGCAGGTCTTCTTCGATGTAAGCCAGGTCCGACGGGCCCAAGCCGTTGGCTTTGGCCTGGTTCAGGACTTCCTCTTGGTAATGCTTCAGTTCTGCCGCTTCGTCGATATGACTCAAGGTCAGGTTGTCCGTCTGGCTGACGATATACTGCAAATGGGCTGCTGGGTCGGTCGTCGTCAAGTGGACGCGATGGCCGCGGCGGGCCAGGCCCAAGGCAATGGCTGCGGCAACGGTCGTCTTGCCGACGCCGCCTTTGCCCATGGTGAAGATGACCTTGCGATGACTGCCTTCCAAGTCGTCGATGACGGCCTGCAGGGGCTGGACCCGTTCCAGCGTCAGTTCCGTCGCCGCTTCCTTCACTTCCCCTTTGAGCAGGGCCCGGACGTGGTCCAAGCCGGTGATATTGTACGTCCGCAAGGGAATCTGGAAACGCGGCAAATCGGCAATGGCTTCGGGCATGGCCTGCAAGGCGGCCTGCTGCTTTTCATATAAGGTCTTGGTCGCGTCGTCATCCCACGAAGCTAAAAGGCCGTTGATGATGAGCTGCTGGTTGGCAATGCCCAAGGCGGCCAGTTCCTTCGACGCCCGCGCCGCTTCTTTTAAGGGCAGGTCATCGGGACGGGCGACGAGGAGCATCGTCGTCTGCTCCCTGTCGGCCAGGGTCTGGACGGCTTGCTTATACAATTCTTTCCGCGATTCCAACCCCGACAGCTGCCCCAGGCAGGACGCGCCGTGTTTGCTCTTCTGGATGAACTGGCTCCACGCCGACGGCAGCTGCAGCATGCGCAGGGTGTGGCCTGTCGGCGCCGTATCGAAGAGGATGTGGTCGTAATCGCGGGCGACGGTCTCGTCGGTGAGGAAGTTGGTGAACTCGTTAAAAGCAGCGATTTCTACGGTACAAGAGCCGGACAGCTGTTCTTCCATGTTGCGCAGGGCCGCTTCCGGCAAGAGGCCGCGATAAGGGCCGATGACGCTTTCCCTGTATTCGGCAGCGGCCTGGACCGGGTCCAGGTTGGCCACGGCCAAATTAGGCACGGCGTCAATGGCCGTGGCCTTGTTGGTCAGTTCCATGGAAAAGACGTCTTGCAGGTTCGACGCCGGATCGGTACTGATGAGCAGTACCTTCTTCCCGGCATCGGCCAGGGAGACAGCCGTAGCACAGGCGACGGATGTCTTGCCGACGCCGCCCTTGCCAGTCAGGAAGAGGTATTTCGTCTGGACGACGCGAAAAGGATCATAGAGGATCACTTGCAGTCACCTCCGCAGCAGCACGACGAGCTTTCCGGTTCCGCCGGCGCATCGCCACAACAACAGGAAGAAGCTTCACTTTCAGCCGGTGCATCGCTGCAGCAGCAGGAAGCCGTTTCTTCGGCACTGTCGCTGCAGCAGCAGCTTTCCCCAGCAGCCTGGGCTGCTTCGAGGATGGCCGGGTCGAAGCCGATGAGGCTGGCAAATTCATCATTCGTCGGATAGCGGCCAGCAAACTGGACGGCGCCGTCGACGAGGATGAGGGGCAGGTCTTCCGGGCCGTGGTGCTGGAGGAAATCCGTAACGGCCTTCGTCTGGACGAATTTCAAAGGCGCACTGGTCAGATTGTAGCGTCCGACGTCGATGCCATGCTGTTTGAGCGTGTCCAAAACGGTCGATACGCGTAAGAGTTCCGGGTCGATAGAAGGGCCGCAGAGACCGGTCGGGCAGCACATTGCTTGTTCAAAGATTTCCATATGTTTCATCATAAAAGACCTCCTAAAAAATTTATATATTTACATTTATCAATGTATTGGCTAAAAAAGAAACCTGCCTTACTGACAATGGCAGGCTTCGTCCTCTGCCGGCACGGCACTGAGTTGAAATAAGTCGTGTACGGCCTGTTCCAGGACCGGGGCCTGCGCCGTATTGAGGGAATAATAGACCCACTTCCCTTCTTTGCGGCCTGTGACCAGCTGGGCCTCGCAAAGAATCTTCATGTGATGGGACAGCGTCGGCTGGGACAAGTTCAAGTGTTCCAAAAGTACACAGGCACACCGTTCCCCTTGCCGCAGGAGCGACAAAATGCGCAGGCGTTTTTCATCGCCCAAGGCTTTAAAAACGCGGACCGCTTCCCTTTCGTCCATCACGACGCCTCCTTTCATATTGAAGTTCATAAATCTATGGTTAGAGTATAACGCACACATTGACGTTTGTCAATATGTGCGTTAGTGGTTCATAGCTCGTAAACCAATCGCGTCCGCATAGTAGCACCTGAAAGGCTTACCATAATACCAGAACGGGCTGTGGTCAAATATCACAGCAGGCCGCCCTTTGGGACGGCCCCTACGAAAGCGGTCCATGGGACCGCGGCTGACGGCTGATTGCTAGCCACGAAGCGATTTACGGGATTCCCACACACGGGCTTCCTTATCAGGACGGACCCTTACTCATACGACCACAGGCCGTATATTTTTGCGAGCTGCCATTTACGGCCAGCGTTCATTTTTTCATCGCCTGTCTGCGATACCGTAGGGGACGTCCTGTCAAGGCGTCCCGCCTGAATCCTGTACACAACCGGAATTTATGACGGACGACACTTGGTCGTAATACAATCATGAGTCTGTCGCGGCGAAGCTGCATCGGAGTCCGAAGAAAGGCTCACCATAATACCAGAACGGGCTGTGGTCAAATATCACAGCGGGCCGCCCTTTGGGACGGCCCCTACGAAAGCGGTCCATGGGACCGCGGCTGACGGCTGATTGCTAGCCACGAAGCGATTTACGGGATTCCCACACACGGGCTTCCTTATCAGGACGGACCCTTACTCATACGACCACAGGCCGTATATTTTTGCGAGCTGCCATTTACGGCCAGCGTTCATTTTTTCATCGCCTGTCTGCGATACCGTAGGGGACGTCCTGTCAAGGCGTCCCGCCTGAATCCTGTACACAACCGGAATTTATGACGGACGACACTTGGTCGTAATACAATCATGAGTCTGTCGCGGCGAAGCTGCATCGGAGTCCGAAGAAAGGCTCACCATAATACCAGAACGGGCTGTGGTCAAATATCACAGCGGGCCGCCCGTTGGGACGGCCCCTACGAACCACGAACCACGAACCACGAACCACGAACCACGAACCACGAACCACGAAC
>OLFV01001305.1_pt1 | contig 24674 bp, 19 predicted proteins | sample 1605551 | NCBI WGS metagenome assembly OLFV01 (sample SAMEA3888922, study PRJEB22519) | human gut metagenome | biome: human gut; feature: human-associated habitat; material: faeces | place: Denmark | collected 2011 | reverse complement strand
ACATAAAAATGAAACATGAAAGCAAAAAACACCATTGGTAAAATATACGTAAGCCAATGCCTACTTAGGGCATTCTGAAACATTTCATAGAGACTTTCAAACTGCAATTTGTCGAACAAATAGGAACGAAACTATCAAAGTTCTACTTGTCATATTCCTCTTTTCACAGACTAAATACTCTTATATTAAAAGATTTAACATCTTTTATTACCCCCCCCGATAAAATTAAGGACTTATTACTATTTTTGCATTCATAAATGCGTTGGTTATTAACACTTAACGACTATTTGTTGCATTAACATTAACAACTAAATAAATATTTATGAACATGAAGAAAGTCTTTACTCTTTTTCTGTTGCTACTCTGTGTAGCAACGGGGTGGGCTACTAATTATAAGGTAGCTGCAACATACACGCCCCTTTCAGAACTTACTTCTGGCTACTACGTCATTCGCGTCTTTTCTGACAAAGCTAATGCAGAAAATGGTAGCTACCTTTATGCCAACGAAAACAGTAACGTTATTAATAACGAAGCAAAAAATTCAACAAGTAACTACGAAGGTGGTTCAACACTTACCAACGCCTACTACGTTTGGAAAGTATTTGTTGACGAAACCAATGGCGTAAAGACTTTTCAAATCCAAAATGTAGGTAAAGACCTTTTTATTGCAAAGGCTACACAAGGAGGAAACAATATGTTCAATGGTGATAACATTGCCATTTTCTATGCAGAAGAAAACGAAAATACGACAAAAGGTTTCCGACTAAAGACAAATGGCATTTACCTCATTTGCGATGGCAACCCTAATAGTACAACAGAAGTAGGTAAATTAGGAAACTGGGCTACGACGAGTACAAACTGCGCACAATTCAGAATGTTTAAAGTAGGCTTTGACGTTACTTATAACTTCGCACTTGACGGACAAACTTATACAAAGAAAATTACTGCTTTAGGAGGTGAAACACCAGAGGCTGCCTACAACACTTTTTATACAACTCCTGGCTATGTAAGAGTACCGTTTCCCACTGAGGCTTTAACTGAAGACGGAACTACGACATTCAACCTCTCATGCACAAAGAATAACGACTACCCCGTCACACCTAATAAGTGGTACTTTGTAAAGATTGGCTTACAGGGTGGTACAAGCAAAAGAGATGGTTATCTATTTGACAACGATGGTACACAAATTCCGACCAACAACAAAACTAAAAAACTTTCTGACGCTACTTACGTTTGGAAATTTGTAGGCAATCCTTTTGATGGCTATCAATTAATTAATGGAAGTGGGAAAAGCCTAATAGCTACCGCTTATAACAATAGTCGTGATGTTTACCCTTACGCAGCCGACCCCAGCAAAATCACTACCGCATGCTGTGACAGTTGGGACATTCAAGGTACTTCGGTAGTAGCTGGAGGTTCTCAAACAACTTATTGGAGAAACAATGCATTTGTTTTATCTGCCCATAATCATGGCAATTATCAAATGCATGCCTACGACAACAACAAAATAAGTTATTGGAAGTCTACGGAAGTTGATGTTAGTTCGGCTATTACACTCGACGCCGCCCTTCCCGAAATCACGCTCAACACCCTTAACAATAAGAACTACGCCACTTACTACTTGCCTTTCGCAGCTAAGGCTCCTGAGGGCGTAACGGCATACGCTGGTACGATTAATAATAGCAATGTACAACTCACGGAATATGCCAACGGCGTAATCCCTGCCAACAAGGGCGTGGTATTGGTGAGCGACACGAAGACTACTGCTACGTTTACACTGGCCGACGCAAGCGATGTAACAGAACAAGCAAATGATCTTACGGGCGTGCTCACTAATACAGAACTCAGCAGCGTAGAGAGTTCTAATCAAGTACGTATCTTTAGTAAGAAGGATAACGTTGCTGGCTTCTACAAGCCCAATAGCAGCATTACTACTTTAGCGGCCAACAAGGCTTACATCATGGCTCCTACTAACGACGAAGCCTTGGTACTCAACTTTGCTGGAGGAGAGGTAACAGGCATCAACCAAGCAACTATCAACGCTACTGAATCCAATGCTCCTATCTACGACCTCACAGGCCGCCGCGTAGCGAAAGCCGTGAAAGGTATCTACGTAAAGAACGGCAAGAAGTTTATCGTAAAATAATCCAACCATTGTAATAAAGAAACATATACATGAAACGTACATACATTCAACCGCAAGCTACGAGCATTTGCCTTTTCACAGAAGACACGCTGCTGAACACCAGCGTAGTACTCTCTGACGAAACGAACGATACAGATGCCAATCAATGGAGCCAGAAACGCAATGACAATGGTGGCATTTGGCAGTATATGAACGACAACGATTAAAACAAACATTCTTCCGCCTAAAGGGAGAATATTTACGATCCCAATGTAACTAACGCAGCAAGTGGAGGCCTGCCTCCACTTACTGCGTTAGTTATTTCTTGTATATAAGGCGACCATTCTCACATTCTCACATTTACACATTAAATAAAAGTCGTACATTTGCAGCAAAACAATCCTATCATGAGCTATCACACTTCCAAAAAATTGCCCTACGGCGTATCAAACTTCATTACCATCGTTGAGCAAAACAATTATTATGTGGACAAGACCATGTATATACCCATGCTCGAGGACGAGGCAAGCAATCTCTTCTTCATACGTCCACGACGCTTTGGTAAAAGCCTCTTCTTAGGTATGCTCCACGCCTACTACGACTGCCGCACAAAGGATAAGTTTGAGCAGTGGTTTGGCAAACTGTGGATTGGCCAACACCCCACACCTAATCAAGGTCGCTATCAGGTGCTGCACCTCGACTTCTCACAAGTGGGAGGGAGAATTGAAAAGCTGGAAGAAAACTTTGATTTCTATCTTGGTATTAATCTTGATGGATTTGTTCGTGATTACGCTGAATACTATTCAGAAGAGACAAGGAAAAAAGTTTACGAAACAACATACGCAGGAGGCAAACTTGCGATTATCCAAAACGAGGCAAGGACGAAGAATTATCCGCTCTACCTCATCATCGATGAGTACGACAACTTTACCAACACCGTGCTCAACGAGCAGGGTGAGGACGTATATTGGGCCATAACGCATGCCGAAGGCTTCTATCGCGACATTTTTAAGAAGTTCAAAGGGTCATTTGACCGTATCTTCATCACAGGCGTAAGTCCTGTTACACTCGACGACGTGACCAGCGGCTTCAACATTGGTTGGCACATCTCTACAAAACCTGAGTTTAACCAAATGCTCGGATTCTCTACCGAGGACGTGCAAGCTCTCTTCAATTATTACAAAGCGTCAGGAGCTATTCGCCCCGACTGCGACATTGAGGCTGTGATTGACGAGATGAAACCTTGGTACGACAACTACTGCTTCTCTGAAGATGCGCTCCACACGCAAAGCCACGTGTTCAACTGCGATATGGTCCTCTACTACCTACGCAACTACATCAGCCGTGGCGAAGGACCAAAGGAGATGATCGACCCGAACACCAAGACGGACTATAACAAGATGAAGCGCCTCATACAACTTGATAAGTTAGACGGCGATCGCAAAGGCGTCATTCGCACCATTGCCGAAACGGGAGAAATCATGTGTAGCCTCTACGAAACTTTTCCTGCTAACCAGATTACCAATCCTAATATATTCCCCAGCCTCTTGTTCTACTACGGCATGCTAACGATTAAAGAGGCTTTCGGTAATATGTTGATACTCTCTATCCCCAACAACAACGTGCGCAAGCAATACTATGGATTCTTGTTAGAGGAATATCAAAATATCAATAACGTCAATCTCAACGAAGTCTCTATACGCTTCACCTACATGGCGCTCCAAGGCAAGTGGCAAGATGCACTCAACTACATGGCTGAGGCTTACGCCAAAGTATCGTCCGTACGCGACGGCATTGAAGCGGAGCGCAACTTGCAAGGCTTCTTTATGGCCTATCTCAATCTCAACGCTTATTATTACACCGCGCCTGAGTTGGAGTTGAACCACGGCTTTTGCGATTTTTTCCTTCTCCCCGACTTGACGCACTATGCTACAAAGCATAGTTACATTCTCGAACTCAAGCTCTTACACAAGGGCGACACCGAGGTCGCTGCACAAAAGCAGTGGGACGAGGCTGTCAAACAAATCAACACCTACGCCCAAGCACCTCGCGTCGAAGCCTTGCGCCAAGGCACACAACTGCACAAAATCATTATGCAATTCGATGGTTGGAAGTTACATAGAATGGAAGAGGTTTAAACGCTATAGCATAACTAACGTCCTCTCCCCCAGTTAAATCCGAAACTTAAATAAGAAGGAGATGTGTCAAAACTTATTTGACACATCTCCTTCTTTTGTATATACGCTGTCTAATTACAAACTAAATGCCCCCTTGTTGATAAGACGGCGAATGGCATCGGGGTCGGTATTGGGACAAATCATCAACACGCCATTCTGTTCTGATACGACATAGCCGTCAAGGCCTGCAATAATGGCCTTCATGCCCTTCGGAAGGGCTATCATACAGTTCTGCGTACCTTGCAACATAACTTTGGCTCCTCCTGTTACGGCATTGCCGTCGGCATCGGTCTTCGACACTTCGCGTAGCTCTGTCCAACAACCAACATCGGCCCAACCGAACGTACAAGCTTGCACGGCTACGTTGTCACAATGTTCGAGCACCAAGAGGTCGATACTTCGGGGCAAGCCTTCTGGTATGCACGAACGCACATAGTCTACCTCATGTGCAATCGTCACCATCTGCTGCGCCACTACCTCAACGGGTTGGTCAGGACGATGGGCCATCTCTGAGAGGTGACGCCCCATAGTCTCGCCCTTCCAAAGGAAGATGCCCGTATTCCAAAGGAACTCTCCACTTTCTAAGAAGAGTCGGGCATAGTTCAACTCAGGCTTTTCACTAAAGGACTGTACTTTGAACATATCCTTCTCGTCTACCTCATCCCCCATCTGTATGTAACCATAAGCCGTATTGGGCTGCGTAGGCTTTACGCCCATCGCTAAGAAGTCGGCATGGGTGTTGACATAATCAAGACCATGGAGTATCTGTTGTTCAAACGTCTCTTCATGCTGAATGATTTGGTCGGCCGGACTTACGACTACGCAAGCCTCTGGGTCGGCCAATACGGCGTGCCACGTACCCCAAATAGCCGCAGGAGCCGTATTGAGTTGCACGGGTTCGGGCAGGATATTGGCCTCGGGGAGTTCGGGCAACTGACTGTGTACTAAGGGTACGTAGTCTTCAAAGGTGGAGACGAATATATGTTGTATCGGAATGAAACGTACAAAACGATCGAAGGTCTGTTGTAGCAACGTGCGCCCCGACCCGAAGAAGTCAATAAACTGTTTGGGCATCTCCTTTTGACTGGTGGGCCAAAGGCGACGCCCCGTGCCTCCTGCCAAAATGATGCAGTAGTTTTTATTATTGATCGTTTCCATTTATCTGTTTGATTTTGGTTAGTACGTTGCTAAGATACAAACATTAATCGTATAACGCGAATGTTTCAGCCCTTTTTGAACACTATTTCTCTATTTTTGAACATATAAAACACGTATTAATACATTAACACATTAAGGCGCGCTTCGCGCTTTGTTTTGAACATTAATTATCATTAATTGTTCATTAATTATTTCATTAATTTTTTTCGTTAATTATCTAAATACAATAGCCAATTAATGAACAATTAATGATAATTAATGTTCAAAACAAAACGCGAAGCGCGCCTTAACGCCTTAACGTATTAATGGTTTAGCGTGTTCACGCGTTAACGTTACGATCGGACTCTATGAGTTCGAGCAGTTTATCCACGGCCTGTTCTGTAGGAATGTTCTTCTCGACACATACCTTGCCGCGATAAAGACTCACCTTACCACGTGCTGCACCTACGTAACCATAGTCCGCATCGGCCATTTCGCCAGGACCATTGACGATGCAACCCATGATGCCAATCTTGAGACCCTTCAAGTGAGCCGTAGCAGCCTTGATGCGTGCTATCGTGCCTGGAAGGTCGTAGAGCGTGCGGCCACAACCAGGGCAACTGATGTACTCCGTCTTTGTCGTGCGCAAACGCGCGGCTTGCAATATGGCAAAGGCCGTAGCGTCTTGCACTGCAATGGATAAAGGACGTTGCCCTTCAGGTTTCTGATTGAAAAGCATTATGCCGTCCGTCAGTCCGTCGAAGAGCAAGGCTCCTAAGTCGGCTGCCGCATAGAGTTGAAATTCCTCCTTCTGTTGCTCGCCCAAGCGGTATTGCTCGAAGAATACAACAGGCGTGCGAAGGTCGTCACGCCAAAGTTCGTGAACCAAGGCACGTTGTTCGCCCAAACGGTTTTGGTGATTGCTTTGCGCAATAATCACTACGCCCGGCACTGTGCGCAACAAGGCCTTCACCTCATCATCAAGGTCGAGATAAGTCAAGAAGAGGAACTTGATAGCGGCCCCACACGTAGGCATAGCCATTAAGTACTGCTTCGTAAAGACGGGGTAAGTGTCGGACTCGCCCTTCCAATGGGGTGCATCGACGATATAGCCCACGCCCTTCACGCGCTTATCGGCTCTGGGAAGGTTCGCTCCCACGTAGTAATAATCGGGTTGAGCCTGTCCTTCTGGAGCAGCCTCAGTCTGCGCGCCGTCTAAACGTGATGAGATAACTACGGGTACGTTGTCGCCACCGATATTGCCCACTGCTACGGTGCGGCGGCGCGTGGGATTGACATAATTGAACTGCGGTGCTTCTTGACCGGGTATTTCGGGGTGGCCCGCACGTTGTACTACATACGAGGCCAACTTATAGGCCACAGGCACTTCTACTTCGGGGGCTTCGCTGAGGCTCACACGCAAGGTGTCACCAATACCGTCGGCCAACAAGGCTCCTATGCCTACAGCACTCTTGATGCGACCGTCTTCGCCCTCGCCAGCTTCGGTCACGCCGAGGTGAAGGGGAAAGTCCATGTGTTCGATGCGCATCTTTTCGCACAACAAGCGCACCGTACGCACCATGACTTGCGTGTTAGAGGCTTTGATTGAGATAACTACGTCTTTGAAGTCTTCCTTTACGCAAACGCGCAAGAACTCTAAGCAGCTCTCTACGATACCTGCTGGCGTGTCGCCATAACGACACATGATACGGTCAGAGAGTGAACCGTGGTTGACACCAATGCGCAAGGCGGTGTGGTGTTCTTTGCAAATGTTGAGCAACTGCGTGAAGCGTTTTTCGAGTCGATCGAGTTCTGCGGCATACTCTTCGTCAGTATACTCTAAGTGTTTGAACTGGCGAGCGGGGTCAACGTAGTTGCCCGGATTGATACGTACCTTTTCAACAATCGTAGCAGCCACATCGGCCACAGCAGGATTGAAGTGTACATCGGCCACTAAAGGGCGGTCGTAACCGCGTCGACGGAGTTCTTCCTTAATATTGCGTAGGTTTTCAGCCTCACGTGTGCCTTGTGTTGTCAAGCGCACGTAGTCTGCCCCAGCATCAAATATGGCCATACACTGGCGCACGCACCCTTCCGTGTCGGTGGTGGCTGTAGTGGTCATGCTCTGTATGCGTAGGGGTTGGTCGCCACCCAACGGGCGATTGCCTATCTTTACCTCGTGACTGTGACGAGGGGTATAGTTGAATAGAGACATGGGGTAATTTGCTAATATGCTAATTTGCTAATATGCTAATGGGGTAATTTGCTAATATGCTAATATGCTAATGGGGCAATTTGCTAATTTGCTAATATGCTAATATGCTAATGGGGCAATTTGCTAATATGCTAATACTCAGGGTGCAACCATTAGCACATTAACACATTAACATATTAGCATATTAGCACATTAGCATATTTGCATATTAACTAGTTAGTTTTATACTGATACTTCACCTCTTTGAGGTCGGCATTAGCCTTAACAATCTTTTGTTTCAAGCCTTCTTTATAGGCGGCTAAACGTTCGGCTAAGGCATCATCGCTGAGAGCGAGCATTTCGACAGCAAGGATGGCTGCATTTTGTGCGCCATTCACGCCTACTGTAGCTACGGGAATGCCAGGAGGCATCTGTATGATAGAAAGCATAGCGTCAAGTCCGTCGAGCATGCCTTTGATGGGTACACCAATAACGGGCAACGTCGTGCTGGCGGCAATTACGCCTGGCAATGCGGCTGCCATACCTGCACCTGCAATGATTACGCGCAGACCACGCTCTTTTGCCCCCTGTGCAAAGGCTTCTACCTCAGCGGGGGTACGATGTGCCGAAAGGGCATTCATCTCGAAGGGAATTTGCATCTCTTCCAAGAACTTGGCTGCTTTTTCCATAACGGGCAGGTCACTGGTACTGCCCATGATAATACTTACGATTGGTGACAACATAACTTATTTTTTTATGTGAAAATGTGAGAATGTGAGAATATGAGAATGCTTAGTTAATGTGCAAATGTGCAAATGTGAGAATGTGCAAATGCTTAGTTAATGTGCAAATGTGAGAATGTGAGAATGTGAAAATGTGAGAATGTGAGAATAATATAATGCACTTATAAACTCAGCAAGCAAAGGCGACAATTTGCACATTTGCACATTCTCACATTTGCACATTAACCTAGCATTTACCCATTTTACTCGCTTAGTTGCGTGCTGCAACTAAACGAGTAAAATGCTTATCAATCCGCTCAACACACCGACGAGTACGCCCCATCCTACCTCCGCATACGTGTGTTGGCGCAGAATAAGGCGCGCTGTACACACCATGCCGCAAAGTAACACGGCAAGACAGAGCCACCACATGGGGTTGAACGAGAATATGAATGAAAAGGCCATCAATGCGCCTATCACACCGCCTGAGGCAGCAGCGTGGGTGCTAATCTTGATGCGGCTATTGACGATTACGCAGATTATCTGTATAACCAAAGCGCCTACGATCACGCCTATAGCAAAGCGTGGCATGTGAATGCGGTAGAGCAATACCAACAGGGCGGTATAGCACACAATGCTGACGGCATAAGGCACGTAGCGGCGCTCGCGCTTGCTCATCTGGTGACGTGTCCAACCATTCAACCGACGGTAAAGGTAAATGCCTAAGTGTGGAAAGAGTATGGTAAACACATACACCAACGAGGTCAAAAATATTTTCGTTGGCCATGTGAGCATGTTGAGATAACTAAACAGAAACAACACGACAAAGGCCACCACTGGAAGATAGAAGGGCGAGTAGAGCGACGACACGACTTGTGAGGCTACCACCAACAACGTTGACGATATGCCCGTGCGCCCCGTATCAGCCTCAGCAGGGGGCGCAAAATGCTTCTCTAACTTCTCGATATATTCTTTGTTCACTTTGTTAATGTGCTAAATTATTAATTTGCAAATGCATGGTTAATGTGCAAATGCTTGGTTAATGTGCAAATGTGAGAATGTGCAAATGTGCAAATGATTGAATACATAATAAACGCAGCAAACAAAAGCGTCCATTTGCACATTTGCACATTCTCACATTTGCACATTAACCATGCATTTGCACATTAACCATGCATTTGCACATTAACCATGCATTTTTCACCGCTACTCTTTTCTCAATCGTGCCGTGGGGAGTCCTAAGACATCGCGGTATTTGGCTACGGTACGACGCGCCACGTTAAAACCTTGGGCCTTGAGTTGCGCGGCTAAGGCTTCGTCGGACAAAGGGCGGTGTTTATCTTCACCATCTATCAACTCCTTAAGAGCGGCCTTCACTTTACGCGCTGAGAGTTCGTCGCCGTCGGCAGTCGTAAACTGGCTACCGAAGAAGAACTTCAACGCATAGGTGCCATAGAGCGTCTGAACGTACTTACTACTCGTCACGCGCGATACGGTCGACACGTCTACGCCTACGACATCGGCCACGTCCTTCAATGTGAGGGGCACAAGGGCATCTTCATCGTCATCGCCAAGGAAGAAAGCTTGCTGCTTCTTTGCGATCACCTGCATCACGGCCAAGAGCGTTTCGCGGCGGCGCGTCAAGAGGTTGATAAACGATTGTGCCGCGTCTACCTTCTGTCGGGCATAGGTGTAAGCATCACGCTGCTCACGGCTCAGTTTGCTGCGGTTCGAGCCATACTGCTTAATACTATCGCGAAAGGCGGGACTTACTTGCAATTCAGGCACGTCGCCTTGATTGAGCGTTACGACCACTTGCCTCTCTTCGTTTACGCGTACAAAGAAGTCGGGCACTACTGTAGGAGCACCAATCGCTGCTGACTCACTCAGCGCACTGCCTGGACGCGGATTAAGATGGGTCAGGACATAGCGCACGTGGTCGAACGTATCGTCATCTATCTGTAAACGCTGTTTTATCACGTCCCAATGACGACCTACAAACTCCTTAAAGTAACGATCGACGACGCGCAGTGCCAAGTCAGTGTAGGGCGTGCGGTGGTCGGGGTCAGTCAGTTGAATGTGGAGACACTCTTGTAGCGAACGCGCCCCAATGCCACGAGGCTCAAACTGTTGCAAAATGCCGAGCAAACGTTCTAACTCTGCGTGAGTCGTCTCTATATTATGATAGATAACCAATTCATCGACCATAGCATCGAGGTCTTTGCGCAAGAAGCCATCTTCGTCGAGCGAACCGATAATATACTCCATGAGTTCGGCCTCACGCTCCGTCAGGTTATGTTCACTAATCTGGCTTTGCAGTTCGTCGTAGAACGATACCGTGCCAGCATACTGAAATTCATTCTTATCACGCTCAGCGTCAGCACGCTGTTGTAAGTAAGACGGCACGTCGTCGGCTGAGAAGTAGTCGCCCATGGCATCAGCTTCGCTACCATAGTCAGCTTGCTCTTCAAAGCTATTCTCCTCATCACGCACACCAGCCTCATCGCCTTCACCCGCTTCGAGATCGTCGTCGCGTTGTGCGTCGTCTGCCTCCGTGGCTTTATCAACGTCAAAGTTATCAGGGTCTTTCTCTTCAAGAGCGGCATTATCAACCATTTCGTCACGCACACGAGTTACCAACTCTGTGACGGGTAACTCCACGAGTTTTGCCACAGCCACTTGCATTGACGAAAGTTGCTGTGTCTGTACTGCCGCTTGCGACTGTTCTAATCGTTGTGCCATGATTTATATTTTTTTGCAAAGATAGTGCAAAGAAAAGAAAAATGCAATTTTTATTTGCATTGCGCTCGCCTTGCACTATCTTTGAATAAAATAGGCTACGGCTCGGCTATGCAAAAATGAAAGTTTTCCGACTTTCATTTTGCATTGCGCTCGCCTTGCACTATCTTTAAATAAAATAGGCTACGGCTCGGCAATACAAAATGAAAGTTTTCCGACTTTCATTTTGCATTGCGCTCGCCTTGCACTATCTTTGCATAAGATAGGCTACGGCTCGGCAGAACGTTCAAGCAAACTTGACGTTTTGCGCTCGCCTTGCACTATCTTTGCCCCATACAAAGCAAAAAGAATGAGCGAATATATAGTATCAGCCAGAAAATACCGTCCTACAACGTTTGATAGCGTGGTGGGACAGCACGCTTTAACCACAACGCTAAAGAATGCCATTGCACAAGGGAAATTGGCACACGCCTACCTCTTCTGCGGGCCACGCGGTGTGGGTAAGACGACGTGTGCACGTATTTTTGCGAAAACCATCAACTGCCTATCACCTACGGCCGATGGCGAAGCCTGTAACGAATGCGAAAGTTGTAAAGCGTTTAACGAACAGCGTTCGTATAACATTCACGAACTCGACGCTGCATCTAATAATGGTGTAGAGGACATTCGTGGACTCATCGAACAGGTGCAGATACCACCACAGGTGGGACGCTACAAGGTCTTCATTATCGACGAGGTACACATGCTCTCTACTGCAGCCTTCAATGCTTTCTTAAAGACGTTGGAAGAACCGCCCTCACATGCCATTTTTGTATTGGCTACCACTGAGAAGCATAAGATCTTACCGACCATTCTGAGCCGTTGCCAAATCTATGACTTTGCACGCATCACGGTGGCCGACACCATTAAGCACCTTGCTTATGTGGCACAAAAGGAGGGCATCACCTACGAACCCGAAGCACTACACGTCATTGCAGAAAAGGCTGACGGTGGTATGCGCGATGCACTCTCTATCTTCGACCAAGTAACAAGTTTCTGCGAGGGCAACATCACTTACCAGAAGGTGATTGAAGACCTCAACGTACTCGACTACGATGAGTACTTTAGCATGACGGACACACTCTTGAAATGCGACATTCCTTCGGCCATGGCTCGCCTCAACAACATTCTCAGCAAAGGATTTGAAGCAAACTACTTTATCGGTGGTTTGGCCTCTCACTTTCGCAATCTGCTGATGAGCCGCGACGAACAAACGTTGCCCCTACTCGACGTGAGTGAACAGGTGCGCCAACGCTATCACGAACAGGCGATGCGCTGCGAACCGAAATTGCTCTATCGAGCACTGAAGCTATGCAACTCTTGTGACATGAGCTACAACACGGCACGCAATAAGCGACTACTCGTGGAGCTCACCCTGATAGAGGTGGCACAAGCGGCTGCTGGCGATGACGATCCAAGTTGTGGGCGTCGCCCTACACGACGACTTAAACCCATATTTTCTCACCTTGCTGCTCCCGCAGTTCAAGGTCAACAACGGACTGCCACCGCAGCACAACGCCCCGCAGCAACTAACGCGCAACGCCCCACCACTGCAACACCTCCTTCTCATACTGCATCGACTCCTATCTCGGCCGACAACGTGCTACAAAGCCAGTCTACTTACCAGCAATTGGCAACAGCTACTAGCAATGCTACTCCCTACCGCGCACGGCCTGCTCGCACGCTGTCTATCCGTGCCATGCAACAGCAAATCCGTGCTGCACAATCTGCCTCTGCTACGCCTAACACTGCCTCTAACGCACAAAGCACTACGAGCGAGAAACCTGTAACACAGAAGCTCTGCACACCTTTCGATGCAGACCGCATGACGTACTATTGGTTTCGTTACGCACAGCAGTTGCCCAAAGAGAAGTATCACCTCATGGGGCGTATGAAGAGCATGGAACCACAACTCGACACGGCTACGTGGACTATCTCTGTAGAACTTGAGAATGAACTCGTAGAACAGTATATGCGTAAGGAACAAATCTCGCTGATGAACTACCTGCGCACGCAGTTGCGTAACGACTACATCACGCTGAAGTTTAACATCAAGGCCGATACGGCTCCTCATCGCGCCTTTAGTCGCGTTGAACAATATAAGGAGATGCTCAATACTTGTCCCGACCTCGAATTTCTACGCCAAGAACTCAACCTGGAGTTGGCGTGATTGCTTTTTGCTGACGAGTTGACAAGTTAGTAACTTATCAACTTTAAAGAACATTAACCCTAAGAACAAATAAAATACATAACACATGGAACAAACACCACACAAGTATGTGACAGTAGCATACGAACTCTACGCTGACAACGAAAAGGGCATTCACGAACTCATTGAGAAAGCTCCCGTTGAACACCCCTTCCAATTTATCAGTGGTATGGGTGTGGCACTCGATACATTTGAAGATAAAATCTTAGCTTTGACTCAAGGCGCTGACTTCGACTTCACACTGAAGCAAGACGATGCATACGGCCCCTACGTACAAGAGCACGTGATTGAACTCCCTAAAGAGACTTTTAGCATCAACGGTAAGTTTGACAAAGATATGGTTTACCCTGGTGCCGTATTGCCTTTGGTCAATGCTGACGGCAATCGTTTCCAAGGCCTCGTACTTGAAGTAAAAGACAATGTTGTCGTAATCGACCTCAACCACCCCTTAGCTGGCAAAGACCTCCACTTTAAAGGTCAAGTAGTCACGATGCGCGATGCTACTGACGATGAATTAAAAGAACTCATCAAGATGATGAGCGGTGAAGGCGGCTGCAACTGCGAGGGCGGCTGCGAAGGCGGTTGCCATCACGGCGAAGGCGAAGGCGAAGGCTGCTGCGGTGGTCATCATCATGGTGAAGGCGAAGGCTGCTGCGGCGGTCATCATCATGGCGAAGGAGAAGGCTGCTGCCACAAGCACTAAAATCTTTTGTTGACGAGTTAACAAGTAGACGAGTTGACAAGTTAACGAATAAGCATTTCCCTTTAATTAGGTAATTTGCTCGTCAACTTGTTAACTCGTCTACTTGTTAACGTGTCAACTAACAAAAAACTAACTAAACAAAACATGAGCAACACATTTGGCCACCTATTTCGACTCACCACCTTCGGCGAAAGCCACGGTACAGGCATTGGAGGCGTGATAGACGGAATGCCCGCTGGCATCACCGTCGACCTCGACTTTCTACAGTCAGAACTCAATCGACGCCGCCCTGGACAGAGCCGACTTACCACCGACCGCAAAGAGACGGATCGCGTAGAGATACTTTCTGGCACGTTTGAAGGCAAAACTACAGGTTGCCCCATAGGCTTCTTAGTGCGCAACGAAAATCAGCACTCTAACGACTATGACAATATGCGTGACGTCTTTCGCCCTTCACACGCCGACTTCACCTACCAAACGAAGTATGGCATTCGCGACCATCGTGGCGGCGGACGTACCTCTGCTCGTGAGACGATAGCACGCGTCGTGGGCGGCGCTTTTGCTAAGATGGTATTGCGCGAGAAGGGCATTCGCATCACAGCTTACACCTCACAAGTAGGCTCCATCGCCTTAACAGGCACTTATCATGACTACGACTTCAACGAGATAGAAAAGAATCCCGTGCGTTGCCCCGATGTTGAGAAGGCTGCCGAAATGGCACAACTCATCTCTGAAGTGAAAGCTGAGGGCGACACCATTGGTGGCATCATCACTTGCGTCATCGAAGGGTGTCCCGTAGGATTGGGTGAACCCGTGTTTGACAAGTTACACGCACAGCTGGGGGCTGCTATGCTGGGTATCAATGCCGTAAAGGGATTTGAATATGGTGACGGATTTGCTGGCGTTACCGCACGCGGCAGTGAGCAGAACGACCTCTTCACCACCGACGAAGAAGGACGCATCACCACTCGTACGAACCACAGTGGCGGCATACAAGGCGGACTGAGCAACGGACAGGATATCTACTTCCGCGTAGCTTTCAAACCCGTGGCTACCCTACTGCGTGAGCAGCCTACCGTCGACCGCGAAGGACGCGCCACCCTACTCAAAGCCCGTGGCCGACACGACCCCTGCGTTCTGCCTCGCGCCGTACCCATTGTCGAAGCCATGGCTGCCATGGTTATTTTAGATAATTATATGCTTTATAACACGCCCAAGTGTTAAAAACTTCGCTTTTGTAAACTTTTCTTTACAAAATCTTGATTTAACTCGTGCGGTTTTATATATTTGCATTATCAAGTTGTCGTGATGATAACGCTATCAAATAGTTTAGTTAAGTCTAGTTTAGTTTTTGTGTTGGTTAATGGAGGCTCGTGGAGACGGTGCCTCCATTAATTTTTTAGGCTCTATAACGAATCGCCATTAGTGCTTGCGTTTAGAAGTAGCATTTGGTGCTTGCGTTTTTGCAGTGCGTTTCAGGCAACTTAGAAATCCCCCAAACTATATCGTTTTAATGTCTATTTTGAACACCCTTCCTCACAACGCGCAATTGCCCCAGCACGTTGTATCCGCGGTGTCGCATCGCCTGCTTTGGGTAGCATCTATTACAAAAAAACACTTCCAGCGCAGCAACTCATACAATAATCGCACATTTTGTACAATCAACGCCAACATGCTTGTGACAGAGTGCGAAGAGTTGTATTTTTGCAGCGTCAAAATACATAGTGACAAGTAAAGTAAGCAAAAACAGAGGCATTGAGCAGCTACCGTGAAATAGCAATGTGGAAGTTCTTATTTTTCAGTTGAGGTGTTGTTTGATGCCTTTTTATATGCTTCGTGTATGCATCACCTTAACCCCTAAATTTTAGGGGTTGAAAATGGCATTGTCTTAAGGGTGGTTCTAATAATTCTGAAATAGGGATTGGTGCGCTATCAGAAATATTTTTTTAAAAGTTTGAGAGGGAGCATAGCGGGCTATGTGACCAAACAAACTTTCAGAAAGAAACTTCCGAGAGTGTGCAAATCACATTTCAGAATAGCAGAACTCAAAAAACAGAGTTCTTAGAACCACCCTTAAATAATAAATACTTAACTTTGCGCTTAGGGTCAGAGTTGTTGGAAATGCCCAACTGCTGTGAAGACCCTCAATGAATGAGCGTATTGAACGTTGTCTTGAAATAGAAATGTGGAAGTTTCGATATTCAGTAAGGCAAAACGTACAATATCGTTCACGCGTATTATGGTATCATTACGTGCGCACCTCACACCATTCTTTAGCAAATGGCGTGAGGCAGTGTGTGCTACAAATACCTTTGTACAAGCGTGGACTATTGTCTGTTGCATACTGAATAGGTCTCTTCCACAACCTCTATTTCAGCAACGGGCGATGGTGCCACGCTTTTTTGGCTCTTAACCTTAATTACAACCCTTGTGTGAGTTCAGAACAACTTTGTTAACTTATATACATCTATATGGATAGCAGATATATTTACATTATCACTCGCGACGAATTGGTGCGACTTGATTGTTCCAAAGTGGTCTACATGGTGGGCGATGGCAATTACACCGATATTGTGCTCGTCAACAAGCAGAAGCACTCCATCTGTATGAACCTATCGCGCATGCAGCAACTTGTGAGCGAAAGTTTGCGCGAGCAAGCCTCTTTCTTTGTGCGCATAGGCAAGCGCTTTATCGTAAACCTTAGTTTTGTATACAAGGTTCAACCCTTGCAAAAAAGCCTCGTGCTAACTGATGGTGTAAACTTTGCTTTCAAGTTGGGCATATCCAAGGAGGCGCTCAAGCAGTTGAAAGCCTTGCTCCTTATGCGTGTAACGAATTCGACGGCAAAGAAGGAGCCTGTCAAGTAGAGTAGTACATTTAGGGTGGTTATAAACACCGAATTTCACATTTATGGAAATAATAATAGGAAGAGAAGAGGGGGCACGCCGCCTTCATTGCATGGCCGACGGAAGAGAGTTTAACATAGGCCCTGCGGGCATGGTGCCACTCTCGGTAAGCCGCAAGCATTGCCGCATCACGATAAATAGTGGCCACATCAACATCGAGAACCTTAATCTGCAAAATGAGACATACGTAGACGGCAATCAGGTATTCAGCAAGGCGCTGACGGTTTCAAGCCGTGTGCAGCTCGGCAAAGACCGCTTTCTGTTGCCCTTGCGGCAAATACTCCAGCTAGTTAATGGTGTGTCGGCTCCAATGGGCGGCCAGCCTGCAAAAGAAGTACCTACTTTCTCGTTACGCCCGTTGAAAGCTGTATGGAGTGAATATGAGCAGCAAGTGCTCGACATACAAAATAAAGTATCTCAGAAAGCCAACCAGCAGCGTTTGCAGGGTATACTGTCATTGCTCGGTGTGTGCGTAGGTCTGGTTCCTGGCATCAATGTGGCAGTGCGTGTTGTTATAGTGCTTGGTGCGTTGCTCCTGGCGGTATATTTCTTTTGCCGGGGTAAAAACGAGGACAGCGTGGCGCAACAAATTCACGACCTTAACGAAGAATATGCCAAGAAATACAAGTGTCCTAACCCCCAATGTGGCAAGCCTTTCGGAAACATACCCTATCGCAACATAGAGTACTACAAGCAGTGCATCTCCTGCGGGTGTAAGTACACCCACTGACATTTTGTACAATAAACGGGATAGTTGCTACAATCTTTCAAAAATGTCTTTACAACTCATGGCTGGCATCATAACTTTGTGTCATTATTAACTCAATAAGTACCAAAAACGATGAACAACGAAGAAACAATTATCATGCAGCCTCAGAGTGGCAATAACCCTAAAGCTAACCAAGCAACAACGGCTGCCGAACCGAACGCAAAGCCCAAGAAAACCCGCGGAAAAAGGGGTGCTGCCATGGCTGGCGCAGCCGTTGTAGGTGCTGCCGTTGGCAGCGGAGCCACGTTGGGTGTAGAAGCAGTGGTTGATGAAAGCAACAACGACCAAGAGGAGAACAATGCTCAGACGGCGGAAGCGCAGACTGACAACGCTGCAGAGCAGCAGGAGGTAGAGGCAACGGCAGAAACTCAAGACACTGTCGAGACCGAGCAGCCTCAGTACGTATCCGAGGCACCGCGCGATGTGAATGCAACCGTTGAAGATGTGGCATCAAATGGCGAGAGCGACTATACTGGTCATGGCGGTGATAACTTTGTAGCGCAAGAAGATCCATATCTGCAAACTGCCAGCGACGATGGTATGGGCGTGCACGATAATCAGATACAAGTGTTAGGCGTGTATGATGTACAAAACGAAGACGGAAGCATGATACAGGCGGCCACAATTACTGATGGTCATTATATAGGTGCTGTAATAGATGCGGATTACGACGGTACGGCTGATACCGTCATTGTGGATTACAATCAAAACCAGCAGATTGAAGAGGGCGAGGTGTTCGATGTGTCCAACGAAAATATTCAGATGCAGGATTTTCAAGATGCGCACGTTGCGCAGCAGCAGGACATGATGCAGCAAGAGCAAGAACATCTGGCCTATAATGTAAGCGACGATCAGCCTGACTACTGCAACAATGCCGACATTCAAGATGCCTAAGGTGGTAAAGAGCTTGCTGCTTTGGGTGGTGCTGCTGGCAGTACCCTTGCAGGGAGAGGCAAAGACTTACCTCCTCTCGGTGGGCATATCCGACTATCCTGGCAGCCGGAATGACCTTCGTCTGCCCCACAACGATGCCGCCACCATGCAGTGGGTGTATCAGCAGAACAAGTACGCCCAAACAAAGCTCTTGACTAACAGTCAGGCAAAACTCGCAACCATAAAAGCTGCCTTGCGTAATATGGTGGCAAAGGCTACAGCCAACGATATTGTGGTATTGTTTTTCAGCGGCCACGGTGTACCAGGTGGTTTTGTGTGCTACGACGGCATACTCAGCTATGGAAGCATCTATTCAGCCATGGCGGCATGCAAGAGCCGTAACAAGATGATCTTTGCCGATGCTTGTTTTGCGGGAGCTATGCGCCAGAACCGCAACACAAGACATCAAGGCGGAGGCGTGAGAAAGAATAGCAACGTCATGCTCTTTCTGTCGTGCCGCGGCAATGAAGTTTCGATTGAGTCAAGAAAACTTACCAACGGCTTCTTTACCTATGCCTTGCAGCACGGATTGCGGGGCGGTGCCGACGCCAACCACAACCGCATCATTACAGCCAAGGAACTCTTCGACTATGTCAGTGCAAGGGTGAAGCGCCTGTCGGGAAACCAGCAACACCCCGTGATGTGGGGACGTTTTCCCAATAATATGCCCGTGATGAGGTGGTAATCTTACTTAAAATAGCAGCAATGGATAATACGATAAGAATAAAATGTCCCACTTGTGGCAAGATACTCCGCTTGAACAATGTGCCAAATATCAATGCAGCCACTTTCACATGCCCAGTATGTAAGGAGAAGCACGTTGTTGGCCAATGTCAGCGCTATGTGTCCACCCAGACCTCAGAATGTGAGGAAACGCAGTATGGCAGCGCGGGTACGTCACAAGCCGGTAATGAGGAAACGCAGCTACGTTCAGGACAAGCAGCATCGGGCGGTACAGACGTGACCACCGTGGGCCCTGCTCCCAATAGAACGATAGGCAAACTCGTTGATGCCATGGGCCGATGTTATCAGCTGAAGCAAGGCTCCAACACCATCGGACGGAAGGCCACCACATCGTCGGCCACCGTGCAGATACAGACTACTGACCGCACCATGAGCCGTAGCCACGCCATTATTGAAGTGTATAATCAACGCGGGCAGATTGAGCATTTGTTGAAAAATGGCGCTAACAAGAATCCGTCTTACCTGAACGGTGCGCTCATCAACCAGTTTGACCAGCTTATTCTTAATAACGGCGACCGCATTAAAATGGGAAGCACGGAGTTAACTTTTACAGTATAACACACATTCAATGAAATATCAAATTAAAGCATACAACCTGCAGGAACTTGGGCAGCGAGCCAATCAAGAGGACTCACTCTTTCCGGCTTTAGGACAGTCTACAACAGATTGCCGCCTTTTCGTACTGTGCGACGGAATGGGCGGACATGAAAAAGGCGAGGTGGCTTCGGCCACGGTGTGCGAGCAAATTAGTCGTACGATACTCAGCCAGTGGCATGCCGACGAACCCCTCAGCGACGACCTCTTTCGTCAAGCCCTTGCCGCAGCCTACGACGCGCTTGATGCCAAGGACGATGGGGCCGAACGCAAAATGGGCACTACAATGACCTTCCTTTGTTTGCACGCCAATGGCGCAACGGTGGCTCACATTGGCGACAGCCGCGTTTACCAATTGCGTCCCGCCACCAAGCATTCGCCAGCGCGCATCGTCTTTCATACGCGCGACCATTCGCTCGTCAACGACCTTGTCAAGATAGGCGAGATTACAGAGGAGGAGGCGCTCCACCACCCGCAGAAGAATGTTATCACGCGTGCCATGCAGCCCTGTCAGGAGCAGCGCGCAAGAGCCGACATTGCCCACCTCACCGACATTAAGCCGGGCGACTATTTTTATATGTGTTCCGACGGCATGCTTGAGCAGTCCACCGACGAGAATATTCTCAACATCATTACCAAACCAAACTCCACCGATGAGGAGAAACTTGAGATGCTTCGCAGTGTGACTGAGGAAAACAAGGACAACCACACGGCACACCTTATACATATTGAAAAGATAATAGGGGCTAATCCCCTTCAAGCATCAGTTCCGCCTCGCCTGCAAGAGCCAAAGGGCACGTTTGTTACTCCCGACTTCTCTGCCACCACTCCGCAGCCTAAGCGCCGTAATCTGTTGCCGTGGCTGTTGGTCGTGTTGCTTTTAGTCATTATAGCTGCTGGCGCTTCGTACTTCCTTTTGGGTAATAAAGAGAATAAGAGCACAAAGCCCGATAGCACTAAAATAGATTCTGCCAAGGGTCGGTCTGCTGAGAAGAAAAAAAGCGATGCACTCATAGAGAACACCTCTTTACAGCCTGTTTCCCCTCAACGTGAAACATCTTTACCGGCCTCTGCCGAAAGACAACCACAAGGGGTGGACAGCAAGCCTGCAAAACCAACTAACCGGGAAAAGCCGCAAACGGTTGCAGACGACAAGCAGGACGCAAAGAAGGACGAACACATTGTTAGCGAGATTTTCAAGAGTAGAAAAGGCTCTCCAAAAGAAGAGAAGCAAACTTCTAAGTTTAACGCAAAGAAGAAATAAGTGTGTCAGAGAAAAAGAATAATAAAAACAAATGGATTGAATTGGCCGTAATCTTAATCGGATTAACTCTTGGAATTCTTCATGCGTGCTTTGATGTCAAAATACCATTTCTTCCTAAATCAAGAACTGAAAAGGCCGCTGAGGAGTGGCAGAAGAATTTAGAGAAAAAACAGAAGGTCTCGAAAAAGTAAACATGCGAATGACGGACCAAACAGAACCTTAAATATCCCCTTAAATAACCCATGCAACAGAAATTATCAACCGGCACCCTTCTGCGTGAGGGGGCATACAAAATAGAGCGTGTCCTTGGACAAGGCGCATTTGGCATTACCTACCTTGCCGAGCATGTACATTTGGGCAAGAAAGTCGCCATCAAAGAGTTCTTTATGAAGGAGGTCAACTCGCGTGGCGAAGATGGCAGCATTACGGGCATGACCGACGGCAGCCTGTCGTACAACTATTGCCGTAAGTTTCAAAAAGAGGCGCGCAACCTCTCTCACCTAGAGCACCCCAATATCGTGCGTGTAACCGACCTGTTCGATGAGAATGGAACGTTTTACTATGTGATGGACTATATCGAAGGTCAGAACCTCAACGATTATGTAAAGTCTGGTCCGATAGGTGCCGATGAGGCCACCAACATCATCAAGGCTGTGGCCGATGCGCTCATCTACATGCATGAGACACACCACATGCTTCACCTCGACCTCAAGCCCGGCAACATCATGCGCCGTGCAAGCGATGGTCACATTTTCTTGATAGACTTTGGACTGAGCAAGCACTACGATGCCAACGGTCAACCCGAGACCTCCACCAACATCGGTCTCGGCACGGCTGGCTATGCGCCCATAGAGCAAGGTAATCAGGCAAAGAGCGGCGAATTCCGCCCCACTATCGACGTATATGCCCTTGGTGCCACACTTTACAAACTTCTCACCCGCGAAACGCCTCCCGCAGCTTCCGAACTTGTGAGCGACGATGAATTGGTAGAGGACAATCTGCGTGAAAAAGGTGTGCCAATCAATCTTATTAAGGTGGTAACCGAGGCAATGTGTCCGAATGTGAAGAAGCGTACACAGACAGTGCGTGATTTTAAGAGCCAACTGTCTTTGGACGCAGTACCTTCTGTAGCTGAAAGTAAAAGTGCTGAGAACGAAGAACAAGACTTTACGGCAGATGAGGAGACCATTGTGGGAGGTCCATCAGTTAAAGATAATAGCGACTCAGATCATACGGAACCCAAACGTCTCTTGGCTCAGAAGTATAGTGAAACGTTCGATGTTCCCTTGCGAGAATCTCTGAATTATATCTTAGCGCATGGCATGTCTGAGACGCAGCGTGTAATAGACAATGCTATGGCTACAGAGCGTTCTGCACAGAGTTCAGAAGAGCCTAGTGAGCCGAAAACCGAGGACGTGGAAGCTTGGAGAAAAAGAGACTCTTTCCGCCCATTCTCATTCAAGGGTAGAATAGGACGTCTGCAACTCATTCTTTCATATGTAGTGGGCTTTGTGGCTTGGTTTGCATCTTTCTTATTGTTTGATATAGAACATTCCGACGGCAATGGAGGTGTAATCTTGTTATTCCTTGCTTGTACAGTAGCCTTTTTCTGGTTTCTCTATGCTCAATGCGCCAAGCGTTGCCACGATTTAGGCAAGTCGGGCGCATGGATGTTCGTCCCATTTTGGAACGTGTTACTATTCTTTGCCGAAGGTGAGGAACAAGACAACCAGTATGGACAAGGGACAGCTACGGGGTCAGATCATAGTGGCAATAACATATTGTGGATCATATTCTGGATTGTTGTGCCGATAGGAATTGGGATTTTTTATGGAGTTGGGTTCGGTAATAGTACAAGTGGAGAAATTTACGATGTTACCACTGCTGATGGCGGCTTATATGATTCAACATGTGTTGACTCAACGCTTACTGATTCAGCATACGCTGATTCAACAGCATGCGCTTATAATGACGCCCCCTACTATCCCCAACCTTAATTCGAAATTAACCCTTAAAACTGACTGAAATGAAAAAAACTTTTTATGTATTAGTAGCGATGTTTGCCATCGTAATGATGGCAGGCTGTGACTCACTCAATCCCTCGGAAAGATTGAATGTTGGAAAATGGTATACGTCGATTAACCATGTATCAGATAGTGTTGGTGGACTTGATTATACTGGAGAACAATATGATGATTACAATGAGGACAAGACTTGTTCGTCAAAAGGAACAATCAGATTTGTTATTGATTCAGGAAACGGAATACAAGAAATTGTGACGGTGTCTTGTACAACAAAAGGCACATGGAGTATAACTGATAAGACTTTCAATGAAAATACGACGGACGTAGATATACAAATTACGGATCTGTCGTTACAAGGAGAAAATCTGATAGATGACCAATCTGCAATACGGGATTTTGTAGCCTCAGAGAAGAAACGCTTGTATTATGATTGGATTATACCTTTGAAAAAAGAAATGATGGGCGAAGATTCAAGTAAGATAATAATCTTAAACGAAACTACATGTGTGACTGTAGATAAGGATGGTGTGCGAACTGAAAGCCGTAAACTACATTAAACATGACAAACGATAAATCAATGCTCCCCATCGGGACTATGCTCAATGGCAGGTATATAATCCGAGGCCACCTCTCATCGGGTGGCTTCGGAAAGACCTATCTTGCCGTGTGTAGATCGCAGAACACGAAGGTCGCCATCAAAGAGTTCTTCATGACAGCGGCAAATTTTCGTGACGCGGACGGCGTGTCGGTAAGCACAAACAGAAATTATACGCAACAATTTTGTGAGCAAATCGTGAAGTTCAGAAAAGAGTATGAGCGACTAAGACTTATAAGCAATGTGCATGTGGTGAATGTGTACGATTGCTTTGAAGAGAATGGTACGGCATACTATGTGATGGACTTCGTAGAGGGTACCAATTTGGAGGAGTATTTGAAAAAAAGAAATGCGCCCTATACCGAAACCGCCGTATACAACTATCTGAAGCAGATACTCGGTGGCTTGAAAGCAATCCATTCAAAAGATTTGCTACACCTCGACCTCAAGCCAGCCAACATCATGAAGACACCGAACGGATATGTAAAGTTGATAGATCTCGGTGCAAGCAAAGATTATATAGGAGGCGAGGGAGCTACTAAGTTTACGGGCGTAGCACGAACTGAAAGATATGCCCCTCCAGAACCAGTGGATGGCAGTTTCGATAAGTTAGGGCCATGGTCAGACTTCTATGCTCTTGGTGCAACACTTTATCGTTTGCTTACGAATAGGGTGGTACCGACATACACTAGTCTTTATGAAGATCATACTCGTGACAAACATATCGCATTGCCAATGCCGAATGTTTCTCTAAAAAAGGAATTAGAAATAGCCAAAGTAATATGCAAACCGCCAGTATT
>OLFV01001282.1_pt1 | contig 25032 bp, 16 predicted proteins | sample 1605551 | NCBI WGS metagenome assembly OLFV01 (sample SAMEA3888922, study PRJEB22519) | human gut metagenome | biome: human gut; feature: human-associated habitat; material: faeces | place: Denmark | collected 2011 | reverse complement strand
CCTGGTAATTCCAAGGTCGTTAATCTTCCTCGTTTTTTTGATGCGGTTGCCCTGTGGCTTCGGGCAAAGCGCAAGATCCTGTGGATTTCACTTACGACATCTCCATCTTGCAGCCTACAGGCGGGCACGACGCCTCTCTTGCCACCATTCTCGGCGAAGCTATCGACGGCGAAGTTGTTTATGAGCAAAAGGGCATATCCTCCACATCCTTTAAGATGGACAAGAGGGCTTTTGATGCGCAGATTGATACAGCCTCCATGCTCCTGCTGCGTGTCCGCGCCGTGGCCGATGAAGACTATTGCCAAAAGCACAATATTCGTCTTGAGAATGACGGCTATTCAGCCCCCGCGCTTGTCGGGTTCAAGTCAGGCTCCGGCGATGATGCCGATATAATCGGCCTCGGAGGCATGAACCTGACAGATTCACTATATAATTTCGTCAATCCTGAGATAGTACTTCCCCGTTTCCACCCCGATGAAGGCGCAAGGAAAGAGTTCCTCAATTCAGACATTGCTGTCAAATGGAACAGGCCGACTTTCGAAGGAGGTGCCGGAGCACAGCCTGACACGATACAATTCGTGTATGATGTAGAGCTGTTTGCCGCAAAGGATTACATTTCCAGGGAAGAGATGCTCAAGACTGCCCCGATCTATGCCAATAAGGCACTTAAGGCACAGACCGACACCATCCGTTGGAACAAACTCGACGGGAAGGTGGAAAAAGGCGACTACCTGATGCTTCGTGTCAAGCCCACGGCAGTGAACGATAAATCCGTTGCATTCCTCAATGACAGCATCAACATCGTCGATTTCGCAATGTCGGAGGTCTTCTCAAGTCGCTACTTCCAGTGCGCCAATCAGGTGGAGATTACCAATGAGAGACCCACGACATCCGGTGTAGACGCATTGAAAGGCAAAAGCGTAAGAATCGGTGAGTACGAGCTTGTGCTCGACGGCAAGCTGGAAGCCATAACAGACAAGCCGGGACACTTCAAAGGCACCGGCCATGTGATATGGGAACCGCTACTGCTGACATGGAAACTTGCCGTCAAATTCGACGACATAGCCATTAATACCGACAATCAGGTATTTGCCGGCAATGTGGAGACCTACGGCGGAGAAAACAGCAAGATGAGCAGCTCGGAAGTAGTTGACAAGTTGTTCTCCGACTGGGGTATCGATAACCTCATCGGTGACACCGGCATCCCCTATGCAGACAAACTTCAGGGCAAGGCCGACGACAAGATTAAAAGCCTTGCCGAGCAACTCCCCATAGGCGAATACTATCAGCAATTCCAGGAGGGAAAAGCCTTTGTGGCCGGACTTCTCCAGGGCAATGTGGAAAATGTCACCTTCCCGCTTGAGATTCCGAAAGAAATCAATCCCTCGCCGGTGAACTTGACAATCTCGAAAATGAAGTTTGCGCCGACCTATGCCACCATGGACTTGTTCGGCACCTTCGTTGTGCCCAATACCAAGGCCACTCAGGGACAGATTTTGGTCTTCGGCGCACCGAGGATGTGTATCAGTCCCAAGTCGCTCATACCCGAAGGCGGCACCGTGGCGCTCCTTAAGGATTTTGAAGTACAGGAACCCAAGAGCGGTTTCAAATGCAAATTCCTTGCGCCCAAGGATGTTATAGAGCCGGAAGACGGATGCTTTGTATCTTGGAGCGGTAATAAATTCGAATGGCTCAACCTCGACATCGACATGACCATGCCCTCCGACCTTAAAAAGGTGGTCAATGGTAAACGTACAGAGGAATCGCCCATACTCCACGTAGGCACCAAGATACAGAAGTGGGAAGATTTCACGGCTGAGGTATCTATCGACCCGTTCGAACATGTAGATCTCCCCGGTTATGTGTTTACGGCAGATGAGGCTATTATCGACCTTGCTTCCGGAAGCAATCACACTAAGATGGGATCCTTCCCCGAGGGATATAAACTTGAGAGCCTCGGTTTGGCAAAAGGTAAGGAAAAAGAATGGACAGGCCTTTATTTCAAGGAACTGTCAATGGCATTCCCTTCGTCAATCAAGATAGGCAACGGCAAAGAACCGATGAAGGTTGCCGTGGAGAACCTTTTCATTGATAAGTCCGGATTTACTCTCGACTGCGGCGTTGTCAACGCCATCAACTACAAGGCCGGCGAGAGCGGAACCATCGGAGGTTTCAAGTTCAGCCTTGACAAAGTTATGGTGTCTATAGTCCAGAACGACTTTAAGAAATTCGGATTTAACGGCAAGCTCGAAATACCCCTGTTCAAGGGAGAGATTGACTACGCCTGCAATATTTACAATCAGTCCTTCACCGGAAAGGGTGGCGGCAAAGGTTTTGCATACGTATTCAAGACTTCGCAGATTGAGGATCTCAACTTTGACTTCATGCTTGGCGACCTCACTCTTGACAAGGACCTGACATATTTCCTCGTTGAAGCCATAGACAACGAGTACGGACAGACAAAAACGAACGTCGAGCTTCTTGTCGGCGGCGAGGTCACTATCGCCGGCGTGGAAAGCTTAAACAAGAAGCTGGCCAAACTGCCCTTCAAACTTCAATTGCCCCAGATTAAGTTCTGCAAGATGCGCCTTGCCAACAATGACGGCTTCGAGTCGGTATATGAGAGCGGGTTGCAGGCTTCGGCGGCAGCGGCTACCCAGAAGATGTTGGCTGACGTAGAGAGCAGCAGCGCTATCGGCGCCGGGTGGTGGAATGAAGCTTCGAAGATTGATTTTGGAGAAAACAGCGGCCTCTACCTCAGCATGGGACAATGGGGCTGCGCATCGCCACAGAAGAAGATCGGGCCATTTAAATTCACACTCAAGAAGTGGGGCTTTGAATTGCATAGAGACGAAAAAGACCCCTACATAGCCATAACCCTTGGCGGCGATATAACCCTTTGCGAAGAACTTGAAATCAGTGCCGGCACTACATTAGAGTTCCAGTCATGGGTAAAGAACATCGACGACCTCTCCAAAATCTCGCTTGACTATAAGGGAACGAAATTTAGGGATGCCTCCTTTGCCGTTGACGGCAAGATATTCAAGTTGGAAGGAAGCCTGAGCTGTGCCGAAGACCCGGGTAAGGATTCGGGATACGCCGGTCAGATTAAAGCCAGCGTCAAAGGCGGCCTCTTTGAGGTGACCATTGACGGCGGATACTTTGACCATAAGGAAGAAAACAACAACTTCAGCTGGGGCTACTTCGATATCATGGCAGGAGGCAAATGCGGCATCCCCGCCGGTCCTCTTACCATCAACGGTATCCACGGCGGGTTCTATTTCAACTGCGCAAAAGACTTCGCCAATTCGCAATCCGGCAAAGCCGTTCCAAAACCGGCCAAGGGCGTCATCGGCATCATTGCCGGCATGGGCCTTTCAACCGTCGATAATGTAACACTCAAAGGAAACCTCGACCTCACGGTTGTTTTCGACACCAAGAAAAAAGACTTGACAACCTTCATCTTCAAGGGGGATGTCGATGCTGTTGGCGGTATGGTCAAGAGCAAGGTCAATATGGTCTATGAGAACAATGATCAGGAACAGTATTTCCAACTCAATGTCACCGTCGATGTCAAAATGGATGGCGGAACGGAAGAACTTACCAAAAAGCTCAAGGCTCTTGACTCCACTTTCGAGGGATATAGTGAAGACCTTGGAGATTACGCAGGTAACTTCACCGGCTCTGTCAAGGATAGCAACGACTCCAAGACCGGAGACTACGATAATACGATGAAGAAGTATGACGAGAAGAAAAAGAAAGACTCTGACAAGTCAGACTCCGGTATCAAAGCCCAAGGTCCCGGAGCCCATGTAGAGCTCGACTTCTATATCGGACATAAGAAAACCGGTAGTGATACTTCATTGAAATGGCATGTCTATCTCGGTCAACCCGATCCGGACAAGCGCTGCACATTTACACTTATTGACTTCAGAGGCAAAGTCGTTACTGTGGCCGTGGGAGCCAATGCATATCTGTGCGTCGGAAACGAGCTGCCCAACAACGGAAACCTTCCGCCCATTCCCGTGAAGATTCGCAACTTCCTCAACGGATCCTCCTCCGGTACTTATGAGAGCGATGACGTATCCAAAGCCGACAAAGCCAGGAATGAAGCCAAGACTCGGTTTATGTCTAACGCGGCCACCGGTGGCGGCGTGATGATGGGTGCTGCCGTATGGGGTTACATCAAAGTTGACCTCGGACTTTTCTACGGCGATATGGGCGCAGAAGCCGGATTTGACCTATCCATCCGCAAGCTTGGCACGGAGCGATGCATCAACCTCAAGGGTGGTACGCCGGGCCGTAACGGATGGTATGGCGAAGGCCAGCTCTATGCCTATATTTATGCAAAGTTCGGCATACGTGTCTTCCTTGGATTCTTCAACAAGAAGATTGACCTCCTTGACGCAGGTATGGGTGGCGTCCTAAGATGTGGTATGCCCAATCCCAACTATTTCACCGGCAAAGCCCGTGTGAAACTCCGTCTGCTTGGCGGCCTTGTCAAGATCAACAAGAAATTCTCCTTTGAATGTGGTAACGTCTGCGAGATGTTCTTAGGAAATGCTCTCGACAACTATAAGCTCTTCGAAACGTGCAACATCGGTTCCGAAGACTGGGACAAGGCAGTCGAGAATCCTATCGACTGGCAGATTCAGAGCCGCCCCAAGGTAACCACTCAGTCTGATATCAACAGCATTATCAATGTGGCTGACCCCAACGAAGTTGCAAAACTCAAGGAATCGAGTGCTGCCGACAACTACGACGAGAAGGCTATCGAGCGTCTTGCAAGCCGTAAATTCAAGTTCGAGATTATGGCCGACTCCGTGCCTACTCTGACCGAGTACTCGAACCTTAAAGATGCAAAGGCCGGTAAAAATGGCAAAACGAGCGAAATGGAGTATTTTGTCAATGGAGACAAGGTGACGCTGAGCGTTACAGCACTTAATCCTAACAAATATTACCGTCTGCGCATCAAAGGACGTGCCAGGGAATTCGTCAAAGGAAAATGGAATCATCCCGAGACTTTCGATACAATCGACAATCAATGGAAATTCCGGCCCTGGACCCAAACCAAGGACTTCTTCTTCGTAACCAATAACACCGCAGAACGCACTTTCGAAGATGCGGAAGACCTTGAACAACACGTAGCCCTTGCCTTCCCCGCCAACACGGATGGCTATAAGGACAAAAACGGTATCCTGATTTCCAGCAAGGATGTGCATGTCCTTCCCATTGACCTCAAGCATCCTATAATCTCCCTTAAATATAGGATGAAGGGAAAAGCTTATAACAAGGGAAATCTTAAATGGTACCTATATAAAGGGACTCAGATTGTGTCCAGTGCCAACAATAAATGGATCGAGAACGACTCAGTGTCCATAATGACTCCCGATGGCGGACTTGAACTGTTTAATGTTACACGTCAATATGGCCATTGCAGACTTGTCCTGCGTTACGAATGGGTTGAACGCTTGAGGAGTCCGGCAACATGGACCGAATATAAGAACTATGTAGTCTACGGAAATTCTCCCGAGGAAGTATATAAGAGAGAACAACGTAATCTGCTGAAGAGTTTGACAAGTAATACAAATACAGCAACAAGTACTACAAATACAACAAGTTCACAAAAAAGAACACCAACAAGAACCCCAACAAGAACACCAAGTAAACCGAGTACCCCAAGGACTCCAAGTACCCCGAGTACCCCAAGGACTCCGAGTACCCCAAGTACTCCAAGGACTCCAAGTACCCCGACTACGCCGGGTGTTCCGAAGAGAACTCCGAGTACCACGACTACGCCGGGTGCCACAAAGGCTCCGAATACTTCGAATTTGCCGGGTGCCACAAGGACTCCGAGTACATCACCACAGAAGAATACCGGAAGAACCGGCAGCAGCGGCAGCAGTAGCAGCAGTAGCAGCGCAGGCAAAAGGAATGTCTCTTTAAGTAATTACCGCATAGAGGTGAACAAAATCGATTATGCCACTACGACAGATTTGGGAGAATCCACTGATGCATCCAGCGGAGGAACTCGCTATCGTGTGACCATATACAAGAAAGAAAGTGCCATGGTCGATGCTCACCAATCCAAGGATCTGATGGATCTGAGCAACGTATATCTTTACGGAAATCCGCCGGATGGAGATAAGATATTCGATACCCCCACAAATAATACAGAGCCTTACTTTGAGGCATTCCTTGGAGTGCGGCTCGACCACATGACTTTGAATATCTCTCTACAGAGCGATCAGTATCTGCTTGGCGACTTTCAAAAGAGTGATTCCAAATTCAGCGTGGCTTCCCCCGGGTTGTACACTATTACGTCAAATCCCTTCACCTACATGAGCTATCTGAGCAATATGTTCTTCATCGGAGGTCGTTATTTCTCCTCCTCAAAGAACAGCCTAAACTTCACATGTAGGTCCACGGAGTCAATGTATATAGATACGCCCCTTGGAACGTGGAACTTCGGTTTACTTCAGGTCGGGAATTATCTCATATCCGATGGTCAGGTCTCTATCAGAGAGAAAGTCACGATGGACAGAACTAAGATTTTCAAAACACACGTCAGAACCCTATGGCCTCTCTATAGCCGTGGCACTGTTTATCACAACAACCTGCTTGGCGAGGATACCGACGGTTTGATTACTGAATTGCCGTTGACCGAAAGGGCTCAGGCCGAGGTTTTCTATGACCTGTTTGATGTATGTGCGAAAGTCTCGGATGAGATAGGGGCAACAGTTTATTATCATAACAAGTATAAGAGAGGTAATATGAAAGACTGGATGGCAACTAATGCCGGACGTATATTCACCACATCCGGGCGTTACAATCGTATCCGCCTGAATATTCCGGCATATCAATATGGTGTCATCTGGAATTCGGCATCCTACGGTGGGCTTAACCCCAACAAGACTTTTGAGGATCCTTGGAACTCAAGACATTTCCGTATTCTTGCCCATCCGGCTGTCGGATCTCCGAGTAGCTATCTTGGTAGAAGGCTTTATCTATCCACAGCCACTTCGACGGATGCCGACTTCTCATCGAGTAAGGCCTCTGAATACAGTAATATGAAATTCACTTTCACCCGTTACCGTGTCAATGCCTGGAACTACAAGGCTATGAGGTGGACGCTCTTCAGACCGGCATCCTACAAGGAAATCAAGGACAACTGCGACTACTTCTTCAAGACATATACGAGGACTTATAAAGAGCTGATAAAGAAATTGTAAGAATATAAAGACAATGAAACATAATAAAACAAAACATATGCGTACGTTGCTTTGGGCCGTGGCTGTCACGGCGGCCGCTCCCTTGGTTTTCGGAATGGTGCAAACGCAAGATCTTGGCGATGCCATGGAGCCTGCCTCCGCCGATTCGGTCTCCGCTGACGACGGTGTAATCTATCGCGACCAATTGCCGGGTACCTATCCTCTCGGGACGATAAAGCCGGATACCACCTCTCGCATAGAGGACATGTATGTATACATCAAGGCAACAGCTCGCGCTTACGGCGACAGTGTGGTGCTTCGCTGGGCCATTTCAGAGTATCCCGAATGGGAATATCTCAACCATTTCGGCTATGACGTCTACCGAGTGAACGATGACGCTGACGGATTCAAGCTCGACACTCTTGCGCAACGCATCAGGCCGCTGTCGCTCGAGCAGTTCAAGAAATGCTATCCCGACACTGTCGACTCTATAGCATATATGGGCATGGGCGCGATTTACGGCAGCGGAGATATGTATCCCGAAATGACAACCTACGAGCCCGGCACCATAGGAGCATTCTCCGAAATGGAGCAGGACCAGAAGACGCGCCTCATGGCAGCCTATCTGGCGGCCGAATGGCGTCCCGACGTGGCGCAGGCTATGGGCTTGAGGTTCGTGGACCGCACCGCCAAGAAGGGTAAGACATATTCCTACTATGTTCTACCCTCGGTTACCGATACCACCGGACGTTTCTTCATTATGCCGGCTCAGGTGGAACATGTTTCCAACAGCAAATACAAACCGCAGCCCTACGACATTCAGATTACCGACTCAATTACCGGACATGGCAGCGTGACACTCTCCTGGAATGACACTATCAATGGTACTTTTGAGATATACACCCGTCCGGTAGGTTCTACCGAATGGGAGAAGGTGAACAAAAGACCTTATGCGCCGCCTATCTCCGCCGGGCTCAATAACGAGGACATTATCTTTGAACATTCTCATGGCCTTACCGGCGATTTTGAATATGCCATTCAGGCTCACGATGCTTTCGGCGACCTCACGGCCATGAGCGCCCCCATAAAAGTTCATTTCCCGGACATGGAGCCTCCGCGCGGTCCCGAAATCACATTGATAGAAATCGACCGCCCCGGCGAAAACCTTTGGGATGAGATATATGCTACTATCCATTTCCGCAAAGATACCATAGAGAACGACTTCGTGCGTTATATCCCTATGTATCACAACGAGCGCGACTCCCTCAAGCAATGGCGTCTTCTGACCGACCAGTATATTGCACCAACCGACACCACCGTGCGTATCGATGTGACCAAAATTTCCACCGGTCTGATTGTTATGGCGGCTGTCGATACTGCCGAAAATATTGGATATTCCATGCCCCGACTTCTGCGTGTCCATGATGCCAAGCCACCTGTGGCGCCGACCAATTTCAAGGCGTTCCCCGCGCTTGACGGAACCGTAGCCATGATGTGGGACATGACCGACACTCTCGATGTGCATTATTACGACGTATTCTATGCCAATGCACGCGACCACCTCTTCCAGATGGCAAACCACAGCCATATAATTCCACGTTCATACACGGACACTATAGCTGTGGACGCTAACGAACGATACATCTACTATGCCGTGCGTGCTGTCGACTGGGCCGGCAATTCCGGCGCATTCTCAGACACCATCGCTGTGCTTCGACCCAATACCGCTCCTCCCTCCAAAGCGCACCTTGATTCGGCATGGGTTGACAATAAGATGATTCATACCCGCTGGATTGGCGGCGGCGATGAGATCATCGGACATTACAATTGCTATCGTCGCAAGGCCGGAAGCCGCGACTGGCAATTGCTTAGGACTTTCGATGGCGACTCGGTACGTGCCAACGGCCATGTAATGCAGGTCGATGATGCTCCCGATGGTCCCGTAAATCAGCGATACGAGTATGCCGTGGAGACTGTAAGCCTCTGGGATATCGGTTCCGGATTGACCCCTGTTTTCTCGGCAAAAGTTAACTATGACAGATTTTTGGACATTCCTGTCAAGCTTCTGGGGGATTACAGCAAAAATGATGCTTGTGTAAAGCTGGCGTGGGAGATTTCCGATGTCCCATCCGGTGCCCCATATTACTTCTGCCTCTATCGCAAGCTCCCCGGTGATGATACCTTCGAGTATATCACCGACATCCCCTCCGAACGGAAGTATTACGTTGACCCGCGGCTCAATCCCGGCGAGACGGCCGAATACTATATCTGCATACAGTTTGAGGATGGACGCCAGTCCGGACAATCGAACATAATGACAGTGTCTGCTCCCCGAAAGGAGGCTACCCCTCCAGTTACACAACCCTAACGTTGACTGAATTATGAAGCATCTCTTATGGACCCTTACAGCAAGCCTGCTGATGATTTCATGCGGCGATTTTTACCAGTTTGGGGAAGAACCCGATGACTGGGACGGCGTCAGCATGCGTATAACCAACGCGGAGTCCTGCGTGATGGTGGGAGATTCCATGCCGCTGGGAATCGAATTTTCGGATACGTCTAAAATCGGCAGCCCTGTCTTTTGGATGTTGTCCGACCCCAATATCGCCAAATTGCACAATGACACTCTCCATGCCGTATACCCCGGAGCGGTCGATATTATGGCCATCAGCGGAAACGGCCTTTTGACCGACACATGCCGGGTGAGGGTCATAGAGAGGTGGGAAGCCGGAGATTTCCATAGGTGGCACCCATCCGATATGGTGATTTATGCCGACATAAGCATTGACGGTAAGCCTTGGGACAGTTCGACAATGATGATTGGAGCTTTCGTTGGAGGCGAACTCACCGGATTGGCGGTGCCCCGCGAGGCTTTCGGCATTCCCTATGCCGAGCTCCGAATATGGGCTCCCACAAATCAGGGGCAGGGCAAAATAGACCTTCGCTGCTATGATAGAGAAAATTTCCGTCTCTATGTCCTAAGGGACGACATAGAGTATGACGCATATCAAACCCTCGGAACCCTTTCCAATCTTTATCCAATAAAATTTGAACGATGAAAACCATAAAAAATATATTGGCAATAATCGGCATCTTGATATTTGCATCAGGCTGCACTCTCATGCTTGATGAACCGCCCGCTGATGGCAACGATGATACGCCTAACGGCGACGGTTTCACAGCTCCGCGTACCGAGCAGACCGAATTCGGCGATGTGACCTATCAATTTCAGGATGGCGTCCGGCTCATCAACGAGAAGTATGTGCCCTATATCATTTCCTGCCGTAACGACTCCACATTGGGTCATACCGAAATCCTATTTACCAAGAATATTCCCTCCGACCTTCTTCCGCAGCGCGGCGATTATATCGCCACCACCATGAGTCAGCTATTCCAGCAGACACTTTGCGACGAGGTTGACAATATCGAGGAAACCGGGGGAGGATATCTGCTGATATCCCATCCCGTGCCGCTTATAAAAGTATTCAAAGAACTTGACTTTTCGATTGACGCAAGAATTGCCGGAGACTATGAGGATAGTTCGGAACAATCTCGCTCGGGAGGAAATACCCCGAAACTGAAAGGTTTCCGTCTTGTTCCCAGACATAACTCATATTCGAGAGGGGAAGAGGTTGACGGTGAATTCTCAGAATCCCTCTTTTCCTATGCATTCTGGGACGGTGATGAGAGCAAACTCAAGGAGTTCGAAACCAATCCGGCAGACTATCATAAGTGGGAGCATACTGCTTTGGGAAAGTCTCCTATTTCATTTCTATTTCCCACTATAAGGTCGGGAGGTTCTACATCTCGCACCGCAACACGGGTTGGATTGGCAAGTTATCAAAATGTCAAACTGAAGTTTAGCCTGAAAAACGGTTTTGACCTTGAATTGAGCAATGATCTTGTGCAGACGTATTCTATTTGTTCTGAGTCATCCGAAGGCTGGGAGGCATTTCCCTTAGTTGGATCCACAGGAATGACGGTGCCCAAAGATGGGATTCTCCCTGAAAACAGATGGACTAAATATGACTATATGCTCCCAGTCCCCATTATGCCATCAATAGGACTTGATGTTTATGTGGCTAAATTATGCGTTGATTTCAATTTTGCTTTAGCTAGCGACTGTGCAAGAAAAATTACGGGAGATAAGCTATTCCGTTATGAAGGCGCGCAAAAGACGCAGTTCTTTAAATGGAACATGAAGACGGACAAAAATTATGAAACTACAGTCAATCGCTCCAAATCTATGGATGTCGCAAATCCCCGTCTTCGGAAAGATCTCTCGAATACCTGTTTTCAGTATGCTACAAGACTGTTTCTTCATATTGATATTGGCATTACCTTAGGTGCGGCCACATTGGATCTCTCTCCTCTTAGAATCAATTTTGACGCTTCCTGTACTCATAAAATGACAAATGACGCAAGCAAATCCAAACCGTCAACTCTCAAAGCCCCACCACCTTCTTATTATGATAAGGAATATTCGCTTGAAGCCACCGATAAAAGCCTGGATGAATGGAAGGGTACTCTTGCTGTGGGAGTATCGACAGACATGAAAGGCGGAGCTGATTTAAGTGATTTAGCTGAATATTATGACTGGTTTAAGCACGCTGCTGTTTCCTTGAAGTGGATTGAAGGTTCGCTGGTTCTGTGGCGCATTGCCGACAGTGCCTATCCTGTCATAAATTATAAGCAGACCTATGACAAAGGTAAAAAAATGTATCATGGGACAGTCTCGTTGCCGCCTCCTGCCAAGATATTCTGGTACACTGTCGGAGACACATATATAAGTGATTATAGTGATCTGGAATTGCTTATCTACGATGAAAATTTCAATTTCGTAAAGTGTGCCAAACCCAGTGTAGAATTAGCTTATTGGGATCGCTACTATCAAACCATCCACTATGGGGGGGATTATGAGTTCGATTTCTCACTGAGTGACTCTGAGATGCAAATGAGCAAGTATTTTTATGTTGTACCAGCTTATCGTTCTACGAGCCCGAATGTTTTTGACCATCCTCCGCATTTTTTTTCGAAACCACTTAAATACACCAACATATCAAACAACGGGCAGATAAATGGTGTCGAAACTCTTTGGGTCGAGAATGATGATAAGTATTGCAAGCCCGGCTATAGCCTTGACGGAATAGCAATGGATGCAGACTGCTTCTTCCAGGCATCTTCGCCGGATAAAGTCCATGTCAACGTCGAATTCTTTGATACTGATGGCGTACGTATGATGTCAAAGGATTTTGAGTATTCGATCGGAGAATCAAAGGGTGGCAAGATTAAAGCCATCTATCTTATCAATCACCGTATCGAGACAGTCGTAGACAAGGCAAAAGTTACCCTTTGGTATGACGACCCTTATCGGCAGACCTCCGTCGACCCCTCAGCCCGGAAGGTGATTCTCGACGAATTCGAAGTCGTTTATGACGACAACACCGAATGGTGGCCTGTATTTGACTACGCAGACACATCCTATTGGACTCAACAAGGCTACCGCATAGGGCGGTAATACCCCGAGCAAAGATACTGTTTCAAAAAGTGTGTCTGAGAAAGGACATGCTTTTTGAAACAGCGTCAAAGGGTGCTCGCACAATGACTCTTTGGTAAAATCCGATGAAAAATCCAACGAGCAAATATTGTTGTGGTTTTCAGGTTGGACGAAAAAACGGTAACTTTGCGGGATGAAGCAGAAGGGAGGCAATGGCATAGGAGTTGTTGTCGCGGCGTATAATGCGGCGGCATGGCTCGGGCGTTGTCTGGATAGTGTGCTGGCGGCTGCGGATGTAGACGCGGCAGACGTGTGTATCGTGGTGGCGGATGACGGCAGTACGGACGGCACGGCGGCTATTGCGCAGCGCTATGCGTCGGCGGACGGAAGGGTACAGCTACTGAAGCTGACTCATGGCGGACAGGCGGCGGCACGCGCGGCGGCTATCGCGGCTTTGCCTGCGCAGGTCGACCGGGTGATGATTGTCGATGCCGATGACACAATTCCGCGGCAGTCGTTGTCGCAGATGGCCGCACGCCTTTCGCCTGATATAGACATGGTTATCGCCAACGTGGCAAAGTATACGGCGGAGGCGAATGTACCTACTTTGTATATGGACGCCGAGGCTGTGGCCGAGGGCAAGTCCTACGAAAAAACATCGTCCGGGCCGGTCTTGCGGCTGACACCGGCTGAGGCGTTAGAACGAATGCTTAACAATGACATTCCGAATTTTACGCATGGTATGGTGGTTCGGCGAAGCCTCTTCGGTCGTATCGATTGGGACACGCATCCGTCGATGACCAATGCCGAAGACGCGATGTTGCAGTTGCTGCTCGCCTCGGCCGCCACGGGCGCGGTGGTGCTGCTCCCCGATGTTGTCGCCTACGAGTATCGTCAGCGCCCCGGGACATTGTCGTCGATGTCCAAGGTAACGCCCGAAGGCATTGCACGTGTTTGGAGGGCCGTGTCGGCAGTGCCCTCGATGCCTCGAGCCGCCTTGGTGCGCTGGGGTTTCGGGCTGATGCACCTGTACCTTATAGGACGCGGAGTATGGATACCGCAAGATTACGAGCCACTGCGCGATATCGTTCGCTTGGCGCGACACACGCCGTTGCACAGTCGGCGTCATCGCCGCGTACTGTGGATGCTCCGTTGCTCGTGGCTGCGATATGTGGTCACGTGTCGCCATCGCCGGCACATGCGCTGATATACCTGAAATTTAGTTTTGTTCGTATTATGCTTTTTGTCTAACTTTGCGGTCGAGAATTAGGGGCAGTTATTGTCCTCGTAAAGCTACAAGTAACTGAACGACATGAAGATGATATTACGATACATGACTATGGCGGCGGCCGCATCCACTATGGCGACAGCCATGGGCGCCGAGGTGGCGGATACGGACAGCGTGACAATGCTGCACGGTGTCGTTGTCAGCGCCGGTCAAGGCGTAAAGTCGCGTGTGCGCACCACCAATACGGATATCATCGGCTTAGGGCAATTGCGCCGCGCCGCTTGCTGTAACCTCAGCGAGTCGTTTATCTCCAATCCCTCGGTAGATGTCAGCTATTCGGACGCCGCCACCGGCGCCAAGCAAATCAAGTTGTTAGGACTCAGTGGAACTTATGTCCAGATGCTCATTGAAAATATTCCCAACCTGCGCGGCGCGTCCATACCATATAGTCTCGGATATGTGCCCGGGCCGTGGATGCAGTCAATACAGGTCTCCAAAGGTGCGGCGAGTGTCAAAAACGGATACGAGAGCATTACCGGACAGATTAATGTCGAATTCCTTAAGCCGCAGGGTACCGACGGGGTGCGTGCCAATGCGTATTTTGACTCGCAGTTGAAGGTCGAAGCCAATGTCGACGGCAGCATCCACCTCAATGACAAACTGTCCGCCTCCCTGTTGCTGCACTTCGAGAATCGCCAACGCGAGCATGACGGCAACGGCGACGGATTCATGGATATGCCGCGCATACGTCAGTACAACGCCATGAATCGCTGGGCATACGTCTCGGACAGTTGGATATCGCAACTGAGCGTACGCGTACTGCGCGACGAGCGCACAAGCGGTATGAGCCGCCACGGCCATACGGACGCCTCTATCCCGTATTACGGCGTCAACGTCACCACCAACCGCTATGAAGCTCAGTGGAAAAACGCCTATATGTTCCAAGATGCGTCCAACAGCAGCCTGGCGTTGATGTTGCACGGCTCGTGGCACGATGCGTCCAACACCTTCGGGACAACCGATTACGATGTCACCCAGAAAAACGGCTATGCACAACTGCTTTTCGAGAGTGATATCACCCCGGCTCATAACATTAGCGTCGGCGCGAGTCTCAATCACGATTACTTCAAAGAGGAACATTCGTCCGACTTGACCATGGGGCAGACCCCGACTGAGACCACCGCAGGGGTGTACGCCCAGTACACCTTCAAGGACGGCGACCGTTGGACAGTGATGCCCGGCATACGTTGGGACCACTCATCGGTATACGGCAGCTTTGTCACGCCGCGACTGCACATCAAGTATACGCCTACAAAGGTATTGACGATGCGTGCCGCCGTAGGCAAAGGCTACCGCACGCCGCACGCCTTGGCCGAGAATACGCCGTTGCTGGCTTGCGGGCGCACCTTCTACTTCGCGGACAGTTTCAGACAGGAAAAAGCGTGGAATTACGGTCTGTCCGCCTCGCTCAATGTCCCCGTTGCCGGGAAAAATCTCGAGCTAAATGCCGAATACTACTACACGCGCTTCTCCGACCAGATGGTCATAGACGTAGACGGAGCTATGGGACCCAATAGTATATATTTCAGCAATTTGGACGGCACCAGCCGCAGCCATACGGCACAGATAGATGCCACATATCCGTTCATCGAGGGCTTCAGCGCCACCGCCGCCTTCCGCCTCAACGATGCACGCACGACATACAACGGCGAGCTGCGTCTGCGTCCGCTGACATCGCGCTACAAAGGACTGCTGACGCTGTCGTACAAAACGCCGATGGACATCTGGCACTTCGATGTCACCGGACAGCTCAATGGTCGAGGCGAATTGTATGACCGCTCGGAATATCCGACGTACTTCAATCTCCAGGCTCAAATCACTCGCGAATTTCGCCTGTTTGACCTCTACATCGGCGGAGAAAATCTCACCAACTACAAGATGAAAGACCCCATAATCGGAGCGTCAAATCCTTGGAATCCCGGCTTCGATGCCACGCAAGTTTGGGGACCCACGGACGGCGCAATGGCATACATCGGCATACGCTTCAAACTCGAAAAATTCTGAGCACGGCCATCATATATATATATAGAATACATTACAACAATAAACACATATCGAAATGAAATCCATGCTTTTAGGCGCTGCATTATTGGCTGCTGTCGCTGCCACTGCAGCCTCGACCGTAAACAACGCCACCGATTCGGTAGCCGCAAAACCCGAACAGGCCGCCAAACCGGCCAAAGTCAACCCCATAGACACCCTGGTAGTGACCACCGACCCACAGATGCACTGCTCGAGCTGCGAAAACCGTATCAAGCAAAACATCCGTTTTGTCAAAGGAACAAAGCACATCACCACCAACCTCGAAGACCAAACCGTGACCATAGTCTACGACAGCCGTAAGTCCACCCCGCAGGACTATACCAAAGCCTTTGATAAAATCGGCTACGCCATCACCCCCGCCAAAAAATGAAGTAAGTAATACTGCCTTAGAGGCTACAAATAATCATAATTGCATTATGAAAAAAGAAATTTTGAGTGCTATATGCGCTTGTGTATTTTCGCTTGCCGCTTTTGCAACGGACACGGTCAAAATCTCCGGTACGGTCACTGACTACAACGGCAGCCCCGTTGACTCCTGCACAGTTCTTATATATAACCCCGATTTTACAGAAGCCTACGAAACAGCAAGCGATACTCAGGGCCATTACAGCCTTGACAGTATCCCCAAGGGGAAATATGCCGCTATTGCCGCCATGCGTGTCAACGAATATCCACGAATGCTGCAAGTGGCACCCGAGGACATGAAACTCGAATTTTGGGCATGGAACGTCATCGCAGACCGTGACATCACGCTAAACATTCGATACGGCAAGCTGGAGTTGTACGGTACGACCGCATTTTTGGAATATGGCGGCAGACGAGAAATGCTCATCTATACGCGCCCGATGAGCGTCACAAAGGTCATCGCCTATCAAAACTTTGTAGACAAGGCTGACGCCGAGAAGAACTCCGTCGTTACGGTAGACCCTCAATATATGTCTTTTGACGTGTATGTAGACGGGGAACCGTTGGAAATATACTCCGTCCAACCGCTTACAATGATAGACAAAGGCAACAGCGCCGGAAATGACACCTGCTACCTATTGCAAGTAGAACTACCCCAGAATATATACTCCCACGATAAGCCGTATGAGATTAGGGTGGTAGGACACAATTCGCAATACGACGAACACGGCGAAAGCGTATACTACCTCGAACCGCCGAAATACGACAAGAGAAAATAGGCCGTCGTACTTTGCTCGGCGATGCGGCGGTCAGGGTATTTGCGCAATCGGGCGAAAAGTGTTACCTTTGTGGGCAATAAATACTAACCCCTTCAGCAACAATACCGCTATGTCATTTATTGCCGACCGCGTCCTCATGGACGGCCTTACCTTTGACGATGTGCTGCTTGTGCCGGCATATTCGGAAGTATTACCGCGTGACGTCAGCTTACTGACTCGTTTTTCTCGCAACATCACCCTGAACATTCCCGTGGTTTCTGCCGCTATGGACACTGTCACCGAAGCGTCCATGGCCATTGCCATTGCACGCGAAGGTGGCATAGGCGTCATACACAAGAACATGGGTATCGCCGAACAGGCACGCCAGGTACACATGGTCAAGCGTGCCGAAAACGGCATGATTTACGACCCGGTGACTATAGCTCCGGACAAGACCGTGGGAGACGCCTTGACGCTGATGGCCGAATATCACATAGGAGGCATTCCGGTAGTGGATGCCGGAGGAATTTTGGTAGGCATAGTGACCAATCGCGACCTGCGTTTCGAGAGCGACCTACGCCGTCCCATCAAGGCCGTAATGACTTCGGAACGGCTCGTAACCACAGCCCCCGGCACAACGCTCGAAGACGCCGCCCGCATACTACACCGCCACAAAATTGAGAAGCTCCCGGTGGTGGATGCCGAAGGACGCTTAGTAGGCTTGGTGACTTATAAGGACATTACCAAGGCCAAAGACAAACCCAATGCATGCAAAGACGCCCTGGGACGTTTGCGTGTGGCCGCCGGTATAGGCGTCACTGCTGATAGCCTCGAACGCGCCTCGGCACTGGTGGATGCCGGAGTGGATGCTCTGGTCATCGATACGGCGCACGGGCACAGCCGAGGCGTCATTGACACCCTGCATTCGGTCAAGGACGCCTTCGGCGACCGCGTGGATGTCGTCGTGGGCAATATAGCCACCGGCGAGGCCGCTCGCTTCCTGGCCGACAACGGCGCCGACGGTGTCAAGGTCGGTATAGGCCCGGGGTCGATATGCACCACGCGAATCATTGCCGGAGTGGGCGTGCCACAGCTTAGCGCAGTCTACGATGTGTCCACGGCCCTCAAGGAGTACAACATACCCTTAATTGCCGATGGCGGCATACGATACAGCGGCGACATTGTCAAGGCTCTGGCTGCCGGCGGCAATTCGGTGATGCTTGGCGGAATGCTGGCCGGCGTAGAGGAGTCTCCCGGCGACACCATCATCTTCAACGGCCGCAAGTACAAGTCGTACCGCGGCATGGGGTCGCTCGAAGCCATGGAGCGTGGCAGCAAGGACCGTTACTTCCAAGGCTCGGAAACGGATGCCAAGAAACTTGTGCCCGAAGGCATAGCCGCACGTGTCCCGTACAAAGGCTCGCTTTACGAGGTCGTATACCAGATGATTGGCGGGCTGCGTGCCGGCATGGGCTATTGCGGAGCCAAAGACATCGAGGCACTGCATCAGGCACGCTTCACGCGCATCACCGCCGCCGGTGTCAACGAAAGCCATCCGCACGACGTCTCCATCACCAGCGAAGCCCCCAATTACAGCTCGGCCGCGCGGTGATGCGGCAATTGTGCGTCCGCTGTGCACTTTTGCGCACGCCGGGAACAATAAAAAGCGTGCTTCTGCGTTATACAATAGCTATAAAACCGAACGCCTAAAATTTCTATAAATGAAAAAACTCCATCTATCAGCCGCCATCGCGGTTACTGCTATGGCCATAACGGCTGCCGCAGCATCCGATCCGGTATTGATGACAATCAACAAGGTGCCAGTGCGCTTGAGCGAGTTCGAGTATCTTTACAACAAGAACAACTCACAGCAATTGCAACCTCAGACACTTGACGAATATGTGGACATGTTTGTCAACTACAAGTTGAAAGTGGCTGCCGCCGTAGCTGCCGGCATGGATACCACGGCCTCGTTCCGCAACGAATTCGAGGGATATGCCGCCGAGCTGGCTCAGACGCGTATGGTGGACTCCACCGTCTACGACTCGCTGCTGCACGAAGCTTACGACCATGCACGCGAGCTGCGCTATGTCAGCCATATCATGCTGCCGCCCTCCGATGGTACCACCTCGACGGAGGCTGCTATGGCCCACGCCGACTCGATACGCAATGCCATCCTGTCCGGCACCACCACCTTTGAGGACGCAGCCGCTGCATCCATAGATCGTGCCAGTGCCACTCGCGGCGGACGCATGGGCTGGGTACTGCCCGGCCGCTTCCCCTGGCCCTTCGAAAAGGCGTCCTATGACACCCCGTTGGGTGGTATCTCGCCTGTAATCAATTCGGGCTTCGGCCTCCACATCATACGCGTGGACGAAATCAAACCCAATCCCGGCGAGGTTGAAGCCGAGCACATTCTCAAGCTCACGCACGGTAAGACCCCCGAAGAGGCCGAACATGCACGCGTGGCAATAGACTCGATATACAACGTGGTGACACAACCCGGAGTGGACTTTGAGGACGTTGCACGCCGCGAAAGCGAAGACCCGGGGAGCGCCAAGCAGGGCGGCAAGCTCGGATGGTTCAGCTCGGGGATGATGGTCGCCCCCTTCGACTCGGCGTCCTTCGCCATGCAAGTGGGCGAGATTTCGCGCCCGGTAGCCACAGCCTACGGATACCACATCATCCACAAAACCGGCGCACGCCCCGTGGCATCATTCGAAGATATGCGCCAATCGCTTGAGCAGCAAATCAACGGCGACGAACGCGGACAACTGCCTGCACAACGCCGTCTCGATGCCTTGGTACAACAATACAAGGGACAGGTGTCGGACGACGGCCTGGCAAAAGTCCGCCACATCATTGAAGAATGCGGCCGCTACGACTCGACAGCCATAGAGGCACTCAAAGCCTCCACCATCCCCGTATACACCGTGGCCGACAAAAAATATACCATAGCATCCGTGATGCCGGCCATGCCTGTCACCGCGTCTATGGAAGTGGACGACGCCATGACGATGCTGCGCAATACAACCAACCGCGTCATGCGTGACAAAGTTGCAGAGATTTACCGCAAGGATTTGGTAAACATAGACCCCGATTACCGCAATATCTACAATGAATACCGCGATGGCATCCTGCTGTACAACATCTCCAATCAGGAGGTATGGGAACGTGCCGCCAAGGATACCACCGGACTCGAAAAATACTTTGCGGAACATCGTGCCGACTACACATGGAAGGCCCCCAAGTTCAAAGGCTACATCATCTTTGCAACCAACGACAGCGTACAGACCGAAGTCAAAGCATTCACCGACAGCCTTGACGCCGCCGGCGCCACCTTCACACGCGAGGCTTTGGTTAAGATGATAGACAAACGCTTTGGCCGTGACGCCAAGGTGGAACGCGTCCTTGCTGCCAAGGGCGACAACGCCATCACCGACTATCTGGCTTTTGACGGCCCAAAACCCGAAAACCAGAAGATGCGTTGGCAAAGCTACTATGCGTATCGAGGCCGAATCATAGATCAGCCCGAAGATGCCTTCGATGTTCGCGGACAAGTCACCACCGACTATCAGGCACTACTCGAAAAAGAATGGGTCAAGAAACTGCACAAGCGCTTCCCGGTTAAAATCAATCGTAAGGTGCTTGCGAAAGCCAAATAATCCACTTCCACAAGACAACGACACGGATGCCGCTTCCCGACCGGGGGAACGGCATCCGCGCCACATAAACACCATAAAGACACCCTGCAATATGAAGATATACACACGTACCGGCGATGCAGGCACCACCTCTCTGGTGGGCGGTACTCGCGTCAGCAAAACGCATCCACGCCTCGAAGCTTACGGCACCGTGGACGAAGTCAACAGCCACCTCGGACTATTGGCATCGTATGACATCCCCGAAGCCGACCGCAAAACACTGCATTGGCTGCAAAACAGACTCTTTGACCTCGGATGCCAACTGGCTACCGAAGAAGACAGCAAATGGCAGCCGCGAGCAATTACGGCTGACGATGTAGCACAACTTGAGGCACTCATAGACGAAGTAGACACAGCCCTGCCGCGCCACAACCGCTTCATACTGCCCGGCGGAACAACGGCTGCGGCCCAGGCACACGTCGCACGCACGGTGGCCCGCCGAGCCGAACGCGACATGCTGCGCTTAGACCATGCACTCGGTGACGAAAAAATCGCTCCCGAGGCACTCAAGTTTGTCAATCGGCTCAGCGATTATCTCTTCGTGATTGCCCGACATCTGAACATTGTTGCCGAATGCGAAGAAATTTTTTGGGAACAAGAGTGATAATTCAACCAAATAATGTATCTTTGCACTCCTTTTGACGGCAACGCGTCACGCACAACCGCCGAAACGCAAAACACATTTACACACACAACCAAATCAAAGCATATATAACACGCTATGTATTGGACACTTGAACTCGCGACCAAACTTGAAGACGCCCCTTGGCCCGCGACCAAGGACGAGCTCATAGACTACGCAACACGCTCCGGCGCCCCGATGGAAGTAATTGAAAACCTACAAGAGATTGAAGACGAAGGCGAGACTTACGAAAGCATCGAAGACATCTGGCCCGATTACCCCAGCAACGACGACTTCTTCTTCAACGAGGACGAATATTGACCTCGATAAAACATCGGAACAAAACATAGAAAAACAAAGCGATATGAAATCCGCACGGAATTTCATGTCGCTTTTTGTTTTGAATGCATCGGGTTAAAGCCGTAAATCACAGCCTTTGTGAAATATTGCCTTTTGAGAAATTGTCGATGTCGGTACTTTGCTTCTGTTTGACCCCGCAAATTTACCGTTTTGGGAGGGATAGCCATAACGCATATAAGCCATAACGATATCTAAGAGGCGATAAATCGGCCAATCGAAAGGATGGTAGTTTTTTACATCTCGTTATCGCGATATTTCTGCAAGATTACATGCTCTAAATCGAGGCTATCTACCAATACCCCGTTTTCATCAAAAACTTGCAGAAGCGTGTACCTCCCTGCAATGTCCGGATCGGAAACATATCGGTAAGACCTGAAGACCATATATCCTTCTTCGGTACTACCCATATATCCACCGTCCGCCGGAATTTGCCGGGCTTTTTTGTTCGCGATATCAATAAAGTATGAGAACTCGTTGCGAAAGTCAGGGCTACCTTCTACAATAATCTGCAACGGATCACTATTGTAGATATAAGCTCTTGAAGCAACAAAAAGCGAATCATACGATACCGGATAAAAATTTTTGCTGTCACTCATATGCCAATAACGCCAATCGGGACGCGTTGTTTGAAGCAGCTTGGTCTCTTTGCCGGTGTTTTTATCCCGCAACCAAAGAGCGACTACGTCAATATCATATTCGTCTTTTGCGGGGTCCACTACTTGCCTTAATATTTCAATATTGTCTGTCTCGCATAAGACGGATTTTGAGACGGGCATCGATTGCTTGTCGGTGTATCCATATAAAAGATTAATGAAGGTAAACGACAGCAAACATATAAATACTTTCTTCATAAGGCGTTACGTTTCGTTTGGTTTGACAATCTGTCAGCTGTTTTGATGGTGGAATCAAGTGTCAAATGCAAAAATAGAGAATCTTTTTGAAGAACTCGATTCTCAGAAGGAGATTTGTCCGTTGTATAGAGTCGAGTGGCAAGTGCAAAATCGGTGAATCATTTCTTGAAAAACTACTCGTCTCCCTTAAACCTTAGAAATAAGTCTTAACGGCAAACAGGAACTGGTCTATGAAGATCCGTTTGAAAGCTGCGATATTGTTCTGCTCGTAAAACAGAAGCATCGCTTTTTTATAATCTATGGAATCTACCGTTCGGAAGGATATCGGGCAGTAGCCGTTAGCAATTAATATGCCGTTGCTTACGATACGGGCAGTCCGTTTGTTGCCGTCTGTAAATGCTTGAATGTAACTCAAGAGAACCAAAGCAAGTAATGCTTTGTTGAAAACAACGGATTTGCTATTAATTAGGCGAACACTATCCTCCAATGCTTCTCTTATCTGAAACTCATTGTCGAGCGGCCGGTAATTGGTGCCGGTGATGCCGACCCTTCGATGCCGAATATTCCGTTCCACTCCCAATTCTTTTGTGAGAATTGAATGGATATCTTCAATTCTGTTTACCTTAAGGGGTTGCAAATAGTCGGGCACATCGAGAATAAAATCAAGTGCATCTTTGTGATTCAGCAACATAATTGCCTCATCCTTAGTTTTGCCGCTTGCTGTCTCTTTTTCTCTAAGAAGCCTCTCAGTCTCCAATAGTGAGTACGTATTCCCTTCTATCTGCGATGATTTCCATGAAAGGTCTATGCCGAGCCGTTCCATCTCCTTACGATATTCGGTGTCATTCATCTCAGACAAATGCTGCCTGAATTGTTCCTGAGCACTGTTTAATATGTTGAGTTCTTCGGGGGTGAAAAGCTCCACCTTCGGCAGTATATCATTAATTAATTCAAAGTTGAAGCCCTCCTGAACCTCACGTTCGTCAACATCCTTATCGAAATAGGTGTCAAGATTTAGATCCATTGTTACATGTGCCTGAGGAGTGAGACGGTATTTGGTGGCACGGCCTTTCCCTATCACGAGCACCATGCCATCTTTTACGGCTTTGGAGAGCACCCGCTTTATGGTAGCGTCGCTCATTTCAAGGCTCATACCGGCCTTTATTTCAGCCTTTGCACTATCAGGATGATAGTGTAGGTATTGGAGCATTTCTACATCCGGAGTCATGATCGTTTTGGTTTTACGGCTCAAATTTAGCGAAAATAAATGGTTTTACGGCTCATCTTGAGCCGTAAAATGACTTATTCGGCCCCGGTTTGAGCCGTTTGAGCCGATTTGCCAAAATCACTATTATATCAGGCGAAGATTTGGAGTGTTCTGCGGGCCCTATTTCTCAAGGATTCCGTGGCCTTCCCTTTCCATCTCCTGCCGTATGTCGTTAAGAATTTTACCGTTATACAAGAAATACTTGGCGCCTTGATAAGCCCCTGATTCATTGCGCTTATCTTCAGGCATAAAAGTGCCTACGAATGGCGAAAGCTTATAAATCCTACCTTCATATTCGATGGAATCATCGCCAGAAACCTTGACTTTTATCCCGGTTGGAATAAAAGTAAGAATCTCGCCGACCTTAATGCCGACCATGCTGAATTTGAATCGTCCTTTTTTTGGCGGCTTGGGCGGTTCGGGAGATGGTATAGTTTCGCCTTCTTCGTCGTGGGTGTTGTCATTGTCTTCATCGTTCATGGAATACTGTTTGAAAGGTTTATTGTCTCTGTATTCGGTGACGATGGCGTCATCAATGGTTTGGGCTATGTCCTTGAAAATATCAAGTGCAATTTGAGGAGCGACATTGAAGAACTCACGGTTCTGGCGGATTCGCAAGTCAGTAAGGCGATCTATGGTTTTGTGAACCAACTTCTTCAACGAGTCTATCGTCCGACAGCTTGGTGTACGACTTGAGAAACATCAGCGCCACTTCGCCTTCAGGTGGAAACATCGGCTTGTTGCCTTGGGGCTTTTTACGGGGAAAGTGAGAGGCAATCTTGTCTGCCATTTCCTTCAGTGGAAGCTTGGCATGGATATACCCTAATTCACTCTTATCAAAACTTGCTCTTTATTTTTGCAGAAAATCGAACTCTGTTATGGGTAAGCTTGGCTGTATCTCAGAAATTTTTTGTAATTTCCCATTTTTGACAGTTGGATAGTGTTACGTGCAGATACACAGCGAGTTGAGCAGCATTAGAATGTGCTACCCAACTCGCCGGTTTATTTTTAACATTACATTAACTT
>OLFV01001276.1_pt1 | contig 25157 bp, 17 predicted proteins | sample 1605551 | NCBI WGS metagenome assembly OLFV01 (sample SAMEA3888922, study PRJEB22519) | human gut metagenome | biome: human gut; feature: human-associated habitat; material: faeces | place: Denmark | collected 2011 | reverse complement strand
TATATGTAGCACCAGGCGAGAAGTTGTAGGTGTCCCATAGGGCTAATCCCCAACCGCCAGCTTTCAGATTCAGATAATGATTAAACTCCTTGTAGGAGCCTTCCGAGTTGCAGCCGCCCCAAAGTCCCACGGTAACGTGGTCGTTGACCATCGTATAACTTAGGTCTGTAAGGAGAACGATGCCATCGGAAACTTCCATGCCATGCCACAGATGGTTGTTCTGGACGTTGGCTTTCAGATGGAGCTGCGCCTGGGCATTCCCCAGGCAAGCAGCCATCATTAAAACACCAACTAATCTTCGTCTCATTTTTCTTTAACAATAAATAAAAATAACATTAACTATGTCTCTTTTGTGATTAGATTTTCTGTTCCTTAGTTTTTACTATTAGGATTTTAAATCTTTACATAACTTTCGCAAGTAGGGAAGTTGGAGAAGTTGTGTCTCTTAAGCTTCCCTAAACTACCCACATGAAAAAGTCCTGTCTTTGAATCTTGGTTGCAAATATAGTTGCATTTTATTTTTGTGGCATCGAAAAATCATATTTATTTTCTGCAATCGTTCCCGCAATCGTTTCCAATTTCTGCAATCGTTTGAAGGTCATACTGTTTCCCATGCATCTTCTTCTCTTTGGGTATGTGTGTGAATTATTAGGTGACGGCTATCTGAAAAAAATATGTTTTTTGTTGTTGCTTTCATAGAAAAATATTATATTTGCAATCAGAAAACCAAGAAGAATATGGCTAAACATGTAACTATTAAAGATATAGCCCGTTCGCTCTGCATTTCAGTCTCTACTGTTTCCAGAGCATTGACCGATGACAAGAACATACGCAAAGAGACGCGAGACATGGTGGTGGAGGAGGCGAAGCGACTTGGTTACAAGCGTAATCCTGTAGCGATGAACCTGAAGATGGGACGTACCAATACCATTGGAGTCATTGTGCCTGAGATGCATACACCTTATGCTTCGCAGGTGATAGGCGGAATACAAGAGATTCTCTACAAGAAGAACCAGAAGGTGGTGATAGCCGAGAGTGACGAGAATCCCTGCAGGGAACTGGAAAATCTGAAAATGATGGAACAGTTTATGGTGGATGGGTTGATTGTTAGTCTCTGCAGTTACCGCAAGAACATTGAGATGTATCAGCAGTTGGAGGAAGCTGGTATGGCTGTTGTGTTCTACGACCGCATTCCTTATGGTATGGATGTGTCTCAGGTGTTGGTGGAAGACAATGTGGATTCTTATTTTATGGTGGAGCATCTTATCCGTCTTGGCAGAAAGCGTATAGCCTATATTCAAGGACCTGACGATATCTATAATGCTTATCAAAGAGGTTTGGGCTATCGTGAGGCGATGGAGAAATTCCGACTCTTTGACCCTTCTCTGATTGTGAAAACGGGCATGACATTCAAGGATGGTGCCGATGCCATAGACCGCCTTATATATAATAAGGTGGATTTTGATTCCGTATTCGCGTTTACTGACACCTTGGCTATAGGTGCTCAGAACCGGCTTCGTGCTTTGGGTAAGCGGGTACCGGAAGATATCTTTGTTGCAAGTTTTTCAGGTACCGAACTGTCTACCATCGTTTCTCCGCGAATCACGACCATGGAGCCACCTCTCGAGGAAATGGGGCGAAAGGCTGCAGAACTTGTGATGGAGAAAATCAACAATCCAGAGACAGAAAACAAGATGATCGTCCTGAAGACTACTATGCGGTGCAGGGAGTCGACGGGTGAATAGGCTATAATATTCCATCGCTTGTTTTTTAAAACGTTTGCAGAAATTGGAAACGATTGCGGGAACGTTTGCAGAAAATTGCCATCCATTATTCATTGTTCATTTCTGATTTTCATCTATCTTTGCCATTGAAAACGAGACCTGTTTTTACAGGAAACCTAAACGGCTTGATCTCGTGGAAAGACTGAAAATTATTAATAACTAACAATCAATATAATTATGGCAAATTTAGTAACAACAAAAACAAATCAGGTAGTTAATGGTTATTCTTATAATCGCAGTTTGGTAAAGGCAGGTATTCTGCACTTCGGAGTAGGCAACTTCCATCGTGCTCATCTGGAGTTTATGACCAATAAGCTCCTCGAGAACAATACCCAGCAGAACTGGGGTATCTGTGGAGCAATGATCCTCCCAGGCGACGAACGCCTTTATCATGCCCTGAAGAAGCAGGATGGAGAGTACACCCTTACTGTATGTGGTCGCGATGACAGTATCCAGGTTTATCAGTTGGGTGCTCTCGTAGAACTCTATTGGGGTATTGAGGAGCAGGAACAGATACTGGATAAGATAGCATCTAAGGACATCAAGATAATCACACTCACAATTACTGAGGGCGGATATAATATTTCGCGTCAAACAGGTGAGTTCATGCTTGACAATGAGCAGGTGGCACATGATATCCAGAACCCAGCCAAGCCTGTCACAGCCTTCGGATATGTAGCAGAAGGCTTGCGTCGTCGCAAGGCTGCGGGCAATGGCCCGATTACCATCCTCTCTTGCGATAACCTGCAGCACAATGGCAATACAGCCCGAAAGGCTTTCATGACCTTTGTTGAGGCTCAGGACAAGGAACTTGCTGCCTGGATGGAGGAAAACGTTACTTTCCCCAACTCGATGGTTGACCGTATTACCCCTGCCACTCGTCCCGAGGATGTCGAGCGACTGAATGCCCAAAATGGTACTTGCGATGAGGCACCTGTATATTGCGAGGACTTCATCCAGTGGGTGGTAGAAGATCACTTTGCAGCAGGTCGTCCAGCCTGGGAAACTGTTGGTGCCCAGATGACCGACGATGTGACGGCTTTCGAGAACATGAAGCTGTCTCTCCTGAATGCTTCCCATACCTTGCTTTCTTATCCCTCCTTCCTGAGTGGTTATCGTAAAGTAGACGCAGCGATGCACGATGAAAGAATCTGCAAGTTTGTACGTGCTTTTATGGATGAGGACATTACTCCTTATGTGCCAGCTCCCGAGAATACCGATTTGGAGGAGTACAAGCAATGTCTGGTAGAGCGTTTTGGCAATCGTATGGTAAGCGATCAGGTGGCACGTCTCTGTTTCGATGGTGCCAGCAAGTTCCCTGTTTACGTTATGCCGAACTTGGAGAAGATGATAGCAGATGATGCCTCTGGCAAGCGTCAGGATGTGGAGTTCAAGCGTGTGGCTTATCTCTTTGCTGCTTACCGTCATTATCTGAAATATCAGGTGGATGACAACGGCGATGCTTTCGAGGTGGCTGATCCTTGGCTCACCGAAGCAGACAGAAAGGCCATTGATAGTGATGATGCAGTCGATTTCCTTGCCATCTCTGCCTTTACAAGTACCGACCTTAAGGCAGCTTCTCATTTTGTAGAACTTTACCTGAAGATGGTGGAAGACATCAAGGTCAAGGGTGCGATGAAGGTTTTGGAAGAAGAAATCCTGTAGTCTGGGGAAGATTATTCAGAAAATAAGAATTAGGTGCTTCCGAGGATATTGCAGTCCTCGAAGCACCTGATGAAAAACAATACTCTGTGCTATAAAAACCTAAATGATTATGAAACAGTCGATAACGCTCAAGAGTGCGGGACCTTTCCTTCTCTTGACATTCATATATTTCATAGTGGGCTTTCTCACTACCGTCAACGGACAGTGTCAGGGGCCTCTGCAGGTAGCCTTTCTTTCGAAAGTGACTGCTACTAAGAATTTCCTGGCAACACTTATCTCCTTTGCCTTCTTCCTGGGGTATTTGCTCAATAGTGCGAGGACAGGACGTCTGCTTAACAGGATAGGTTATAAAAATACGCTTGTCCGTTCGATGATGGTCATGGTGCTGGGACTTGCCTTCTATCTCGCTTCGGCGGTTATTGCTGAATATTGGGGTGGGGCAGGTGTGCATCTTTCACAGGATTTTGTACCATTCGGATATTTCGTTTTCCTTGTAGGATCTTATCTGATGGGTACGGCAGCGGCAATGCTTCAGGTAGTTATAAATCCCTATATCGCAGCCTATCCTTTGCCGGGAACCCAACCCGTGCAGCGTATGAATTTTACTTGTGCTGTGAACTCTTTTGGTACTACGATAGCTCCTTTCTTTGTTACAGGTGTGATGTTTGCAGGCGTGTCTCTGGATTGTGTTTCTGCCGATCAGCTTACTGTCCCTTTCCTTGTGATGATGCTTATCATAGCCTTTACCACATGGAGTACTTCTAAAGCGAATCTTCCTGATATAGAGGGCACGAGAGAAAATTCTTCGAATGCAGAATCAGAAGGTAAGATTGCTGCAGCCATAGATTCCAAAAACTGCAAAGAACGTAGTATCTGGTCATTCCGTCATTTGAAATATGGTGTCATTACCATCTTCTTCTATGTTGGGACAGAGGTGGGTATCGGCAACAATATGAATCTGCATGCGATGGATTTGATGGGACTTGGTTACAATGTGTCGCCGGCCCTTCTTGCCACGCTCTATTGGGGTGGCTTCATGATAGGCAGAATGGTATCGGCTGGTTTGAAGAATGTGGCACCTCGTCCGATGCTTATCTTCGTGACAGTGGCTGCCATTGTCCTGATGGTCACCTCTATGGTTACTGAAAATCTTTGGTTAATGGCTGCTGTGGGATTGTTTCACAGTGTGATGTGGAGCTGTATCTTTACTTTGGCTGTTGATGGTTTGAAGGAATACACTTCCAAGGCTTCGGGTGTGTTTATGATGGGTGTCTTCGGCGGTGCCGTCTTTCCTGTGCTCCAAGGTTTGTTGGCCGATTATGTCGGCTCATGGCAATTCACCTGGCTCATTCCTCTTTTCTGCGAGTTCGTCATTCTTTGGTATGGGCTTGTGGGATACAAACAAGTTCCTCAAAGTTACGCTACATCTCAACAATAAAAACAAAAAGTTCACTTTTTATTTTGTTTTGTCTTCGATTTGCTGTAACTTTGCACTCGCAAACTACAATTTGATAAAAGTTGTTTTTCAACTGATTAAAAGATTAGATTATGAGTGAACAGATTGAGCAACAGAATAACAAGGTGCAGGCAACAGCAGAAGTAACACCTGCAGCTGCAGAACAGGTGGCTAGTTTCCAGGTGGTAAACGAGGGCTTCACTACACGTGAGGCTATTGAGGAAGCCAAGCGGTGCTTACACTGTAAGGTGCCACAATGTAAGAAGGGATGTCCTATCGGAAATGATATCCCCGACTTTGTGCATGAACTTTCCATGGGTAACATGGGTGCGGCTATGTCTATCATCAATGCCAAGAGCAATCTGCCTGCTATCTGTGGACGTGTGTGTCCTCATGAGAAGCAATGCCAGGGCAACTGTGTGCTGGGCAAGAAGGGAAAACCTGTACAGATAGGCAAGTTGGAGCAGTTTATTGCCGACTTCGATACCAAGATGAACCTCTCTCGCGAGAAGCTTCCACAGAAGACTCGTGGACGTGTGGCTGTAATCGGTTCTGGTCCTGCCGGACTTACTGTTGCTGGTGATTTGGCACGTCAGGGCTTTAATGTCACGATCTTCGAAGGACAGGCCGAGCCTGGTGGTGTGCTGATGTATGGTATTCCTGAATATCGACTGCCCAAGGCCGTGGTACGTGCCGAGGTGAGCAAGATAGAGGCTCTCGGTGTACAGTTTATCACCAACTGCATGGTGGGTGAGAACAATGTGACTATAGACAGTCTTTTCCGTGCTGGCTACGATGCCATTTTCATGGGAACAGGAACCAGCGTACCTCAGAATATGGACTCTACACCTGGTGCCAAGTTGCACGGTGTGAGCCAGAGTACTTATTTCCTGCACAATGTCAATGCCTATAACGAGGGAGCCCTGACACGCGACATGGTGCCTCTTCGTGATGGAGAGAAGGTGGGTGTGATAGGTGGAGGAAATGTGGCCATGGATGCTGCACGTACTGCCATTCGCCTGGGTGCTGATGTGACTGTGCTCTATCGCAAGACACAGGAAGAGATGCCTGCCATACAGAGTGAGTATGATGAGGCTGTGAAGGAGGGTGTCAAGTTTGAATGGAAAACTACTGTCGAGGCTTTCCTCAAGGGTAAGAACGGAAGACTGGGAAGCTGTGTACTCAATACTCCAGAAGGTGAGCGTGTAGAGAAATTCGACCGCATCTACTTGGCCATCGGATCACGTCCTGCCAACCGTATTGTCTCTACTACTGCAGGTATCGAGGTTGACGAGAAAGGTTATGTCAAGGTGGTGGAGCGTCCTTTTGGTATGACCACCCGCAGAGGTGTGTTTGCCGGAGGCGACGTGGTTCATCGTCCTCAGACCGTGGTGCTTGCCATGAAGGCTGCCAAGGAGGTGGCTCAGGGTATTGCTCAATATGTCGATGCCATCAAGTTGCTCGAAGAGGCAAAGCGCATCGAGAAGAGCGGCACGACAGACGTAGAATAACGTTATAGACTTTTAAATCGCATTAATATCTCCCAAAACTCATTGGTGGTTTTGGGAGATATTATTTTTTTATTTACTTTTGTAGGCATAACTCAACTTATGTAAGTTGTAGAAGTTCAATAAGATAAAACGAAAAACGAATGAAGAAGACTATATTGATGATCGTGCTGATATGTTGGGCAGTGGCAATGGTCAGGGCACAGAAAACCTGCGTCATAGCCAATGCCGAAGACCATGTGCCTGTGCGTGAAGCATTGATTCATACCGATAACAATCATTGGGCACGTACCGACTACAGAGGTTACTGGACCATGAAGTATCAGTTTGACAGTGCTACGGTGTCGAAACCGGGCTTTCTGAAGACTACCATCTATCTGAAGAATCTCCCCGATACGGTGTTTCTGCTGCCGCAGAGCCACCAACTCAGAGAGGTGGAAGTATGGGGAGAGAATATGCCTGGCATCAAGGGCATTCAGAATGATGCGCACCGGCAGGCTGAGATAGGCGGGGCAAATGCTCCCAGCGGAGCGAGTTTCGACTTGGCCAAGATGCTTGACAAGAGGGGCAGACGTGACAGCAAGCACCTTCGAGAGGCTCAAAAGATATTCGGCGAGATGGATCGCAAAGACCCCATTGTGGCTGCCTACGAGAAGGCCACAGGGAAAAAATATCAGGCTAACGGTAGTATGATGAAGTCGAGCGTGGAGCCTATAGAACCTCGCCAGCAACCTGCCGCTGCATCTGATGCAGAAAAGGCAAAAGCTGCAGGAGAAAGAAATGGGCAAGGAAATGTGCCGGAAAAGAATCCCGGCAAGGAGCAAGGTAAAGGAAAAAACAAGGAACAAGGGAAGGAGCCGCTTCCTGTAAATGATGAAAAATCGTCAAAAAAGGTACGCGTGTCGGTAGAACAGTCGGTAAGTATCCTAAAGTGACAGATTTGACGTGCTTTTTTGGTTACTAATATAGGGTTTTCGGAATTATTTTCGTAACTTTGCAGCCAAAATAAAAAAAGAATTTAAAATGTTTGAAAATTTAAGTGATAGACTGGAACGATCCTTCAAGATTCTGAAGGGTGAGGGTAAGATAACCGAAATCAACGTGGCAGAGACCATGAAGGACGTACGCCGTGCTTTGCTCGACGCCGACGTCAACTTCAAGGTAGCTAAGGAATTCACCAACAAGGTGAAGGAAAAGGCACTTGGTATGAATGTGCTCACGGCTGTAAAGCCTGGTCAGTTGATGGTAAAGCTGGTTCACGACGAGCTGGCAGAGTTGATGGGAGGCGAGGAAGCTCCTCTGAAGCTCGAAGGTCATCCTGCCATCATCCTGATGAGCGGTCTGCAGGGTTCGGGTAAGACCACCTTCAGTGGAAAGCTTGCCAATATGCTCAAGACCAAGAAGGGAAAGAAGCCATTGCTCGTGGCTTGCGACGTTTATCGTCCTGCTGCTATCGACCAGTTGAAGGTGGTAGGAGAGCAAGTGGGTGTTCCTGTATACAGTGAGCCTGAGAACAAGGATGTTTGTGTCATTGCCGACCATGCCATCCAGCAGGCTAAGACCAATGGCAACGATGTTGTCATCGTGGATACAGCCGGTCGTCTGGCCATTGACGAGCAGATGATGAACGAGATCAGCGGTCTTAAGAATCATCTTCGTCCCGACGAGACTCTCTTCGTAGTTGACTCGATGACAGGTCAGGATGCTGTCAATACAGCCAAGGAGTTTAACGACCGTCTTGATTTCAATGGCGTGGTTCTTACCAAGCTTGATGGTGATACCCGTGGTGGTGCTGCTCTCAGTATCCGCACTGTGGTAACCAAGCCTATCAAGTTTATCGGTACTGGCGAGAAGATGGAGGCTATCGACGTGTTCCATCCTGCCCGTATGGCCGACCGTATTCTCGGTATGGGTGACGTGGTTTCGTTGGTAGAGCGTGCTCAGGAGCAGTTCGACCTTGAGGAGGCAAAGAAACTGGAGAAGAAGATTCGCAAGAATCAGTTCGACTTCAACGACTTCTATGCTCAGATACAGCAAATCAAGAAGATGGGTAATATCAAGGATTTGGCGGGTATGATTCCTGGTTTAGGCAAGGCCATCCGTGATGTGGATATTCCTGATGATGCATTCAAGAGCGTTGAGGCTATCATTCAGAGTATGACTCCTAAGGAGCGCTCTAACCCAGGTATCCTCAATACCAGCCGTCGTCAGCGTATCGCCAAGGGCTCGGGTACCAATATCCAGGAGGTGAACAAGCTGATTAAGCAGTTCGACCAGACCCGCAAGATGATGCAGATGATGACTGGTGGCGGAATGGCAGGCATGATGAGCCGCATGAAGGGTATGAAGGGAATGCCTGGTATGCCAAAGATGCCCGGAATGTGATAACACATAACGTTGATTATTTAATATTGAATGAAATGCAACTGATAGACGGAAAGGCTACGGCAAATGCCATTAAGGAGCAGATAGCCGAAGAGGTGGCACAAATTGTTGCCAACGGAGGAAAACAGCCACACCTGGCTGCTGTACTCGTAGGACATGACGGAGGCAGCGAGACCTATGTCAAGAATAAGGTGCTTGCCTGTGAGAAGTGTGGATTCAAGTCGACCCTTATTCGTTACGAGGACGACGTGACCGAGGAAGAGTTGTTGGCCTGTGTGGACAAGCTGAACAAGGATGAAGATGTAGATGGCTTCATCGTGCAACTGCCTCTTCCTGCCCATATTGACGAGCAGAAAATCATCATGGCCATTGATTATCGCAAGGATGTGGACGGTTTTCATCCCATCAATGTAGGTCGCATGGCTATAGGTCTGCCTTGTTTCATCTCTGCCACTCCATTGGGTATTCTTACCCTGTTGCAGCATTATCATATTCCTACCAGTGGCAAGAAGTGTGTAGTGCTTGGCAGAAGCAACATCGTGGGCAAGCCTATGGCGCAACTCATGATGCAGAAACAGTGGGGTGATGCTACCGTAACGGTTTGCCATTCTCACTCTGCCAACCTGAAGGAGGAATGCCGTGAGGCGGATATCATCATTGCAGCTATCGGAAAGCCCAACTTCGTTACGGCCGATATGGTGAAAGAGGGAGCTGTGGTGATAGATGTTGGTACAACCCGCGTGCCTGATGCTACCCGTAAGAGTGGCTTCCGTCTGAATGGTGATGTCAAATTTGACGAGGTGGCAGAGCGTTGCTCTTATATCACCCCTGTTCCTGGTGGTGTAGGTCCTATGACCATCTGCTCGCTGATGAAGAATACATTGGCTGCAGGAAAGAAGGAATTCTACAAGTAGCAATATACTTGATTTTTTATAACTCTCTAATTTGTTGGAGGCCGAGTGTAGTGATGCACTCGGTCTTTTTTTTGTTTCCCTAACTCCAGAACTTACTGAAACTCTCTATATATAATAAATAATGTACGCGCGCGTAGAAGCATGGAAAACTTGTGTTTTAGCTTGAAAATGTAAGTGGACTGGGAGGTTGTGATAGGATGTGAATAATCGGTGTGAAAGTCTTAAAGTTATTTTGCAATCGTACAAAAAGAAGAAAATATGTGCTTTTTTTCCAGTTTTCACGGGACAAATGTAAAATATTATAGGAAAAGTTTGGTAGTTAAGTTTTTTTTTTATTACTTTGCACTCGATTTCAAAAATGTGCAATGTGTTGCGCAATAATAAAGATTTCAATAACATTTTTAATAAATTAATTTTTAGAGAGACATGAAAAAGTTAGGTTTATTGTTTGCTGCCGCTGCAATGGCAGTTTCAGTAAATGCTCAGACAGTTACTGAGAGCAAGACATTTGACAACTTCTACATCGGCATCAACGGCGGTGCTCAGGTAAAGACTACTGGCGAGAGCTGGATGAACAACCTGAACTCAAACGCTGGCCTTCGTATCGGTCGCTGGTTCACTCCAGTATTCGGTTTGGCTGCTGAGGGTAATGTTTACTTCAACGATCACTGCAAGTACTACATGCCACAGTCTAAGACTTTAGCTCGCTACATGAACGTAGGTTTGATCGGTACTGTAAACTTGAGCAACTGGTTTGCTGGTTACAAGGGTGAGCCACGTTTGTTCGAGGTTGTTCCTGTATTCGGCTTCGGTTGGGGTCACACATTCGGTACAGCTGCTGGTGATAATGAAAAGGAGCTCAACGCTCTTACTTCTAAGGCAGGTATCGACTTCACATTCAACCTGGGCAAGGCTAAGGCATGGCAGGTATATGTTGAGCCTTCTATGAACTGGGCTTTGAACGGCTATGGCTATGAGGGTGTTGCTTACGACATCAACAAGTCTGCATTCCAGTTGAACGCTGGTATCGTTTACAAGTTCAAGAACTCTAACGGTTCTCACAACTTCACAATCGCTCAGCTCCGCGACCAGAACGAGATCGATGGTTTGAACAGCCAGATCAACAGCCTTCGTGGTGACTTGAACAACAAGGACGCTCAGCTTTCTGCTAAGGACAAGCAGATCAAGGATCTTCAGAATGCTCTCGACGAGTGCAACAAGAAGCCTAAGTATGTGAAGCCAGCTACTGCTACAAACTTGCAGCCAACTGTATTGTTCCGTCAGGGCAAGGCTGTTGTAGACAAGAGCCAGATGCCTAACATCGAGTTGATCGCTCAGTATATGAAGAATCACGCGGATGCTAAGGTAGAGATCAAGGGTTACGCTTCTCCAGAGGGTAACAAGGACTTCAACCAGGCTCTTTCTCAGAAGCGTGCTGACGCTGTTAAGAACGTACTCGTTAAGAAGTACAAGATCGCTGCTGATCGTTTGACTACTAAGGGTATGGGCGCAACAGACAAGCTCTTCAAGCAGGTTGAGTTCAACCGTGTATCTACTTTCAACGACAACTCTGTTGCTGAGTAATTGAAAGCAATACGCTAAAAACGATATTGAATAATATCAAAATAGGGAATCCCTAAGGCTTCGGTCTTAGGGATTTTTTTTGTTTATAGTAACTGATTGATATGTAAATGTAGCAAATGTCTTATAGATTGTAAGTATTATAGGTTATTTTTGTAACAAAATACGCGTATTTGTGAAAGTTTATACGAAATTTGTTGGCTATTACATAAAAACTCAGTATCTTTGTAGGCAAAATAAACGAAGATACAAAAATGATGAAACATCCATTAAGAAGTAGTGTCTGTACTGAAGGCAGAAGAATGGCAGGTGCCCGTGCACTCTGGGTAGCTGCTGGTATGAAACATGAGCAGTTTGGCAAACCTATTATTGCCATTGTGAACAGCTTTACACAGTTTGTGCCAGGTCATACTCATCTTCATGAAATCGGTCAGATTGTCAAGAAGGAAATAGAAGCAATGGGTTGCTATGCAGCCGAATTCAATACGATAGCCGTAGACGACGGTATTGCAATGGGTCACGATGGTATGTTGTATTCACTTCCAAGCCGTGATATCATCGCCGATTCTGTAGAGTATATGGTAAATGCACATAAGGCTGATGCTATGATTTGCATCTCCAATTGTGACAAGGTGACTCCGGGTATGCTGATGGCTTCTATGCGTCTGAACATCCCTACTGTATTCTGTTCGGGTGGCCCTATGGAGGCAGGACGATGGAAAGGCGAGAATGCCGACCTGATCACTGCCATGATCAAGGGTGCTGACACCAGTGTCTCTGATGAGGAGATGACTCAGATAGAGCAGTGTGCATGTCCTGGATGCGGTAGTTGCTCGGGTATGTTTACTGCCAATTCCATGAACTCTCTTACCGAGGCTATCGGTCTGAGCCTTCCTGGCAATGGTACCATCCTGGCTACTCACAAGAACCGCATTCAGCTCTTCAAGGATGCAGCACGTCAGGTGGTTAAGAATGCTTACGCTTATTATCAGGATGGCGACGAGAGTGTATTGCCACGCAATATCGCTACCCGTGATGCATTCCTCAATGCCATGACTTTGGATATCGCCATGGGCGGAAGTACCAATACCGTGCTTCACCTGTTGGCTGTGGCTCAGGAGGCTGGCGCCGACTTCAAGATGGAGGACATCGATCAGTTGAGCCGCAAGGTGCCTTGTCTCTGCAAGTTGAGTCCTAACACTCAGAAGTACAGTGTGCAGGAGTGCAACCGTGCAGGAGGAATCATGGGTATATTGAATGAGCTCAACAAGGGAGGACTTATCAACGGCTCTGTAATGCGAGTTGATGGTCATACTCTTGACGAACAGATGAAGAAATATGATATCACCACTGGTCAACTCGACCCAGAGGCCGACAGAATCTATCATTCTGCACCTGGTCGTAAGTTCTCTACCCAGATGGGTAGTCAGGATGCTCAATGGGAGAGTCTGGATACCGACCGTGAGAATGGTTGTATTCGCGATTTGGAGCATGCTTATACCAAGGATGGTGGTCTTGCTGTGCTGTTTGGCAATATTGCCCAGAACGGTTGTGTGGTAAAGACTGCCGGTGTAGACCCTGTGCTTTGGCATTTCGAGGGTCCTGCCGTATGCTTCGACTCTCAGGAGGATGCCTGCGAGGGAATCTTGGATGGCAAGGTGAACTCGGGCGACTGTGTCGTTATTACCCACGAAGGCCCTAAGGGTGGTCCTGGTATGCAGGAGATGCTTTATCCAACCTCTTATATCAAGAGCCGCCATCTTGGCAAGGAGTGTGCGCTCATTACCGATGGTCGTTTCTCGGGTGGTACGTCAGGTCTTAGCATCGGTCATATCTCACCAGAGGCTGCAGCAGGTGGTAACATCGGCAAGATAAAGGATGGCGATATCATCGTAATCGATATTCCTAACCGCAGCATCAATGTGAAGTTGAGTGATGAGGAACTCAATGCCCGTCCACAGCAGCCATTGAAGCGCAACCGTGTGGTAAGCAAGGCTTTGCGTGCCTATGCACAGAGTGTAAGCTCTGCCGACAAGGGTGGTGTGAGAATCATAGATTAGTAGTATCTTTAGAAATTTAAGAGAATTCGGAGGAAAGTTAAGTGAGTTCCCACTTAACTTCCCTCTTCATATAAAAACAATAAGTATAAATGGCAAAAGAAGTAATTTCAGGAGCAGAAGCATTGATGCGCTCATTGCAGGCAGAAGGGGTGACAACCATCTTCGGCTATCCGGGTGGAAGCATCATGCCAGTGTTTGATGCACTGTATGGTTACACGAGAGGAGAAAATAAGGTGTTTGATCACATCTTGGTACGTCACGAGCAGGCTGCTGCTCATGCTGCACAGGGTTATGCCCGAGTCAGCGGTGAGGTGGGAGTGACTCTTGTGACAAGTGGTCCTGGTGCAACCAATACGCTGACTGGTATTGCTGATGCCATGATGGACTCAACCCCTATTGTGGTTATTGCAGGTCAGGTGGGTGTGGGTGCCCTGGGTACTGATGCTTTCCAGGAAGTAGACCTGGTGGGTGTTACCCAGCCAATCTCCAAATGGTCTTATCAGATCAGACGTCCTGAGGATGTGGCATGGGCTGTAAGCCGTGCTTTCTATATCGCCCGTAGCGGTCGCCCGGGTCCTGTCGTGCTCGACTTCACCAAGAATGCCCAGGTGGCTTCTTGCGAATGGGAACCGGTGAAGTGTGAGAAGGTGACATCCTATAATCCTTATCCTAAGATTGACGAGCAGGCTGTGGCTGAGGCAGCCGAACTCATCAACAAGGCAAAGAAACCTTTTGCCTTGGTGGGTCATGGCGTGGAACTTGGTGGTGCCCACAATGAACTGTTGGAGTTCTTGGAGAAAGCCGATATCCCTGCAGGACGTACGCTTCTCGGACTCTCAGCTCTGCCCAGCAATCATCCTCTCAATATGGGTATGCTCGGTATGCATGGCTCTTATGCCACCAACATGAAGACGCAGGAGTGTGATGTGCTGATAGCCATCGGTATGCGCTTCAGCGACCGTATCACGGGTGTTCCTTCCAAGTATGCTCCTCAGGCTAAGGTGATTCATCTCGATATTGACAAGGCCGAGATAGACAAGGTGATAAAGACGGATGTCGCTGTCATCGGTGACTGCAAACAGTCGTTGCCAGCCATCACACGTCTGCTGAATAAGAATGTACACCGTGAATGGCGCGACTCTTTCGATGTGTATCGCCAGCAGGAGCAGGAGAAAGTTATCGAGAAAGACATTCATCCTAAGGAAGGTCCACTGTTGATGGGTGAGGTGACCAATGTGGTGACCGAGGCTACTCACAACGAGGCTGTGCTCGTGAATGATGTCGGTCAGAATCAGATGATCAGCAGCCGTTATTTTAAGTTTACCAAGAAATTGTCTATCGTCACCAGTGGTGGCTTCGGAACCATGGGCTTCGGTTTGCCTGCAGCCATCGGTGCTACTTTCGGTGCTCCCGACAGAACAATCTGCTGCTTCTTCGGTGATGGCGGTTTCCAGATGAACATTCAGGAACTGGGTACTATCATGGAACAGCAGGCTCCTGTGAAGATGATTCTGCTGAACAACAACTACTTGGGCAATGTGCGTCAGTGGCAAGACCTGATGTTCGAGGGTCGCCGTTCGTTCACCCACATGTTGAATCCACGTTATGCAGAGGTGGCTCATGCCTATGGTATTCCTTACGATGTGGTCATCGACCGCAAGGACTTGAAGGCAAAGGTAGAGAAGATGATTGCCACCAAGGGTCCTTATCTCTTGGAGTGCGCCATCAAGGAGGACGAGGACATCGTGCCTATGATTCTGCCAGGCAAGAGCGTGGACGAGATGCAGCTCGAGTTGAACTATTAAGAGTGGAACAGGAAGAGTGAGGAATCGACTCCTTGTGAAAGAGGGGTGAAGTATCAACTTCTTTGAACGATAAGATTATGGAGAATAACAACGAAAAGAAATTATATACACTGCTTGTTTATTCTGAGAACATTGCTGGTATTCTGAATCAGATTACAGCCGTGTTTACTCGCAGACAGGTGAATATCGAGAGTTTGAATGTATCTGCCAGCAGTATCAAGAACATTCACAAGTACACCATTACGGTGTGGAGTGACGAGGAGCAGATAGAGAAAATCAACAAGGCGATAGAGAAAAAGATCGATGTGGTGAAGAGTGACTATTACACCGATGACCAGATCTTTATCCACGAGGTGGCTCTCTTCAAGATTTCCACACCCGTCTTGCTGGATAATCCTGAGGTGTCGCGTACCATCCGCAAGCACGATGCGCGTATGATGGAGGTAAATCCTACTTACAGCACGGTGCTCCTTGCAGGACTGACAGAAGACATCGCCGACTTGTTCCATCAGCTCAACAGCTTTGACTGCCTCTTGCAGTATACTCGCTCTGGACGCATTGCTGTGACAAGAAGTTATGATGAGCCTGTATCCGATTATCTTAAAAAAGGCGAAGAGGAGTAACTTTATAGAGCGATGAAAATAGTATAAAATATGAATTATAAGAGTCGTGTTTCTATGGTCTTCTGACTATGGAAATACGACTTTTATATAATAAAACAAGTACGAGATATGGAATTATTAAGCAAAGTAGGAAGATATGAGTTCCTTTCGGAACCTTTTCATTGTGACTATTCCAGTCACTTGTTTATGGGGCATTTGGGCAATCATCTGTTGAATGCTGCCGATTTTCATAGCAACGACAGGGGATATGGTATGAACTATCTCATGCCTCGCCATCGCACATGGGTATTGAGCCGTCTTGCCATTGAGATGACAGAGATGCCCAAGTCGTATGACAAGTTCGCAGTGGAGACATGGGTGGAGAATGCCATGAAGTATTTTACAGCGCGCGACTTCAAGATCTGCGGCACATCACCGGCAGGTGAGGAGGAGAAAGTATATGGTTACGGCAAGAGTGTGTGGGCTATGATAGACACGCAGAGCCGCCAGCCTGTTGACATCTTCTCGATCAACGATGGCTTGATATCTCAGTATATCGAGACAGAAAAGGAATGCCCCATTGCTGCCAGCTCGAGAGTGAAGATGTCGGCAGATGCCCAACTCGTCAGAACCATTGACACCTATTATAATGATGTGGACGTCAATGGACATATCAATTCGGTGAAATATATCGAGCACATCCTCGATTTGTTTGATTTGGATTACTATAAGGCCCATTTCCTGCAAAGATTCGAAATTGCTTATGTGGCAGAGAGCCATCAAGGCGATAAATTGAACTTCTATATGGAGGAAGTAGGAGAGAATGAATATTGCATAAAAGTAACAAAAAGCATGCAAAATTCTGAAAAAGATATAGAAGTTGTAAGAAGTAAAGCGAAATTTATAAAAAAATGAAAGAAAAATTTGGTTGTTTCATAATGATTTATTACCTTTGCAACCGAATTAATAAAAGGAATAAACCCATAGCCGCTTTCTTGGATAGGGAGTGGACGGATCAAAAGACTTTCTTTGAATAAGTAGGGCTCGCATCCGTATGGATAAGTAAAACCCGCGGCTTCACAACAGTAGTCGCACAAAAAATTTTTATTATGGCAGAAATGAATTTCGGTGGCGTAATTGAAACAGTAGTCACCAGTCATGAATTTTCATTGGAGAAAGCACGTGAAGTATTGAAAAATGAAACTATCGCCGTTATCGGTTATGGTATTCAGGGTCCTGGTCAGGCTTGCAACCTTCGTGACAATGGCTTCAACGTAATCGTTGGTCAGCGTGAGGGTAAGACTTATGAGAAGTGTCTGAAGGACGGATGGGTTCCTGGTAAGACTTTGTTCTCTATCGAGGAGGCTGTTCAGAAGGGTACTATCATCTGTATGTTGCTTTCTGATGCCGGCCAGATTGCTGTTTGGCCAAAGATTAAGCAGTATCTTACAGCAGGTAAGACTTTGTATTATTCACATGGTTTCGCTATCAACTGGAGCGATCGCACAGGCGTAGTTCCACCAAAGGATATTGATGTTATCATGGTTGCACCTAAGGGTTCTGGTACTTCTCTCCGCACTATGTTCTGCGAGGGTCGTGGTTTGAACTGCTCTTATGCTGTATATCAGGATGCATCTGGCAAGGCTGAGGAGAAGACAATTGCCTTCGGTATCGGTATCGGTGCTGGTTACTTGTTCAAGACTACATTCCATCGTGAGGCTACTTCTGACCTTACTGGTGAGCGTGGTTCTTTGATGGGTGCCATCGAGGGATTGTTGGAGGCTCAGTATGATGTGCTCCGTGAGAATGGTCACTCACCATCAGAGGCTTTCAACGAGACTGTTGAGGAGCTGACACAGAGCCTTGGCCCTCTCTTCGGTGAGAAGGGTATGGACTGGATGTATGCTAACTGCTCTACTACTGCACAGCGTGGTGCGCTCGACTGGGCTCCTCGTTTCCGCGAGGCTATCAAGCCAGTTATGGAGTGGTTGTATTACTCTGTTAAGACAGGTAATGAGGCACAGATTTCTATCGACAAGAACTCTCAGCCTGACTACCGTGAGAAGTTGAACGCAGAACTCGAGGCTATGCGCAACAAAGAGATGTGGCAGGCTGGTGTTACTGTACGTAAACTTCGTCCTGAGAACAACTAATTTTTTTCTCGTACATAATGTTGGAAAGGGAATGGTCCGTGAGGGGTCGTTCCCTTTTGTTTTTTTGTTCCAATGCTGATACTAACTATCGCCAACGTAGATAATTGTTTTAGAAATCTTTTAGTACAATCTTTATACATATATGCGAGGATACAAAAGCTTTATTTTGTGTAAATAGTTTTATTACAGATACTTATATATGTATGTACTTTCGTGTTCCCTTATTTTTACTATATATTCTTTATATTGTTTGTATCTTTTGAAACCTAATAGTAAATTTGCGGAAACATTCATCATACAATTATGAAAAGAGTAAATGTATTTCTTTTTTTTGTCTTGTTTTCATTATCTCTTTCTGCTCAGAAAAAGGTAATGTATGCATATGATGCAGCTGGAAATCGAATAAAAAAAGAGATTCTATTTGAGCAATATCAAAGTAAATCACAAGTAGTAGCCTATTCCGATATGTTGGATGAAAAGGAGATTAAAATCTATCCCAATCCTACTGAGGGTGAGTTGCGAGTAGAAATTTTTAATGAGTTGAAGAAAACCGAAGGTATTGTTACTGTTCATGGTAATAATGGAGCTATGATTTATACGACTCCAATAATCAATGGCTTTGCATCGTTGGATATAAGTTCTTGCCCTAATGGCTTGTATATCCTACATGTAAAGATTGGAGATTGTGTTTCATCATGGAAAATAATAAAAAGGTAATGTTATGAAGAAGTTTGTTTTCCTGTTGATGATTGTTTTTTGTCTTTATGAGCAAGTTTATGCTGTAGATGTATCAACCAATAATGCTGTGGGATCACCAAAAGGTTCCTTTACTCTCTCATCTATGGGTGGAGCGGTGTATTCGGTAACGATAGATGCTCCTAAAGGCAGTGGCAATATGCAACCTAACATAGCTTTGACATATAACAGTCAGGCTGGTTATGGTATAGTGGGATATGGCTTTAATATTACTGGTATTTCTGCTATTACTCGTGGTTGTAAGGATATTTACCACGATGGTGTGGCAAGAGGAATAAGCCATACGGCAAATGATGCTTTTTTTATAGATGGTAAGCGATTGGTTTTACTGTCAGGACAAAAAGGAAATGAAGGGGCGGTTTATGTACCTGAAGGTGAACCCTTTACGAAAGTGACATTTCATGGCGATTTTGATGTCGGCTCTACGAGTGGTTGGATGGAAGTGACAACTCCTGATGGTATTCGTTATGAGTACGGACATAATAAAAATGCTATCATAAATTATACAACCGCAGGGATAACTTATGTTGATGCATGGTATGTCAATCGTGCTGATGATGCTTTGGGGCGTTACATTAACTATGAGTATGCTCCCAGTTATTTATGCCAATATCCGCAAACGATTACTTATGGAATTGAGGGAGGAGTTACGAATTATATCAAATTTAGTTATGGTTGGGCTGTAGATAGAGCGAGCCATGGGTTTAAGTTAGGCTCGGCAACTGGGGGAATTTACAATAAATTGGAACAAATAACCACGGGTACGAACGTGGAGGTATTTCGTACTTATACTTGTGTATATGATTCTGTCTTGGATGCTTCGATGGTAAAATACTCAAGATTAATCAAAATTATAGAGGAAAATGCTCAAGGAGAGTCGCTTAATCCTATTACTTTTAATTGGAAAAGATTAGGGGGAATGGTAAGAAAGGTGTCTTCTCCTCAAATTGATGCTGATTACAAAGAGGCTAACCAAGATATTTTTTATAAGACGTTCATTAGTGCAGACCTAAATGGAGATGGTCTCTCTGACATTGTTAAGTTGGCTTTGGCAAGAGACTATATTGTCAACAATGCTAATAATAAAATATTTAGTGATTTAACGATTGCCTATATTTATTTAGCGAATCGCCATGATGACGGAACAATATCCTATGACTATGCTTATCAACGTAAAATAGATAAAGTTTGCGATGTGTTGGGTATTGCTTCTCGTCCTGGTGGTGGTTCTGTTTTAGATTTTAATGGGGATGGAAAGGCTGATGTCTTGGTGCCGATACTTGAGACTGATTCAAATTTAGGACAAGATAGCCAATATGTCGCATGGTATCTACTCTTGGGACCAACGGCGAGTATAGGAGGAATTGCCACGCATCTGCGTGCTACTTCTGAAATGCCGTTGTATACCCAGTTGGACATCAATAAAAATGGTCGTGGCGAAATCTTGTATTTGGAAATTCAGCCAAAAGACGGTAAGTATTTGGGTGGTTGTATCAGTTGTGATGACAAAGGTGCTGCAAAAGAGTCTCTTTTGTCCTTTACTTTGCCAAATGCTCCTAAGAGAGTTTTTACTGGTGATTTCAATAATGATGGATTGACGGATATCATCATACTCTATGATGGTGGATATAAAGTGTTTTTTAACCAAGGAACAGGTAATTTTGCCACAGCTTTTTCGGATGCAAAAGTTGTACAAGATACATCTTTTGGCAATAATTACCGTGTGGAGCAAGGTGATTTTAATGGAGATGGTTTGGTAGATTTTGTTTTCTCAGATGATAAAACAAAGATTTCTTTGGCAATGAACAATGGTGATGGAACTTTTTCTGTAAATTTTTCCATCGACCTGAAAATGGTTGATAAAATAACCAAGAATGATGATACTCGTTATGGTTTGTATCCTTACGATATGGATGGGGATGGTAAGACGGATTTGCTTGTAACTAAAGCTACGTTTGTAAATCATGGTGCCCTTTACAAAGGAACTCAAAATATTTGGTTACGTTTCAATGGCTATAAGTTTGTTAAGGAAAAAATAGTAGTGACAGACAATCAAGATGATGCTTTGGCTGGCAACATCGTTTTAGGGAATTTCTCTGGTGATGGACAGGTTGGACTGATGAACTATGGTAAGAATATTTTTACGACAAATAATGCCGATGCGATAAAAATGCGATTGTATGTTGGGGAGAATGTTGATATTTCCTCAGGAAAAATTCGTTCTATAACTGACGGTTTGGGAGCAATTACTGAAATAAGCTATGCTTCATTGACCAAACCTTCTTTGCGTCTTTCCGCTATAAATGCAACTAAATATCCCTTTGTAGATATTTGGTTGGATTTACCTGTTGTGGAAAAGATAAAACAAGCCCTAACGACTACTACTTATAGTTATGGTGGTTTAAAAGTACATGCGCAAGGCAAGGGCATACTGGGCTTTGAAAGAGTAAAGTTAAAAGAGTCATTTACAAGTAAAGTTAATGAAAATATCATCTCTGTTTGGGACATGAATAACTATGTTCCCTTGCAAATTACGACAAAAGATTCCATTGGCGGTAATTGCTATGCAGAGACTGTGACTACCAATCGATATACCTTGAAGAATAAAACTTATTTCTTGGTAAATTCTTCTTCGAAAAGTATAGACTATGATGGAAATGAAATGTTTACATATTCGAACTATGATAAAGACTATGGCTATCTTGTTACCCAAGGAACGTATGGTGCTGGGAGATTGATGTATAAGGAAACTTCTTATGGAAACTATGTGCAAAAGGCTGGAGTGTATTTGCCTCAGCAAGTAATCAATATACAAAAACATGAGGATGATTCACAAGAGTATAGGCAAAAGACAACTTTCTCCTATGATGATAATGGACTTGTGGTGCAGAAAGTTGAACATGCAGGAACAGCTTTAGCTTTGACTACAACAAATGAATATGACAAGTTTGGTAATGTGACTTCTTCTATAGTAAAAGGCTATGGTATGTCGCCAATAACAAAAAGCTATACTTACGAAAAGACAGGTAGGTTTGTTATAGATGAATATACTGTTGGCGATGGTGGATCTATTGGGTATTTGTATGATACTTGGGGAAATATGCAGTATACCTTCGACAGAACTCATGGCTATACATTACAAACTTCTTATCGTTATGATAATTGGGGAAATAGAATAAAAACGATTTGTTCAAATGGAGTTGTGGAAGAGAATGTTGTAGATTGGGACACGACTAATAAAGGACGTTATTATGTGGAACATCGTACGACGGGCAAACCAACGACTAAGACATTTTATAATTCATTTGGTTGGAAAGTTTTTAGCAAGTATTCTCTTCCTGATGGTCAAGAACATCAGGAAAGTTTTGATTATCAACCAAATGGACAGCTCTTTCAGACAATGAATTCTGAGGGGAAGTTAAGAAACTATGTGATTTATCTTTATGATTCAAGAAGGCGCATTCGCCAGCAACTGGAATTGAGTAAGCATAGAACTATAGATTACACCTATTGTAATCGTAGTGTAACAACGACTATAGGTGATAAGTCATATACAAAAACAATGGATGCTTGGGGAAATGTCAAGACTTCCTCAGATCCAATTTCAAGTGTTTCCTATAAGTATAACTCGATGGGAAAACCTATGGAGGTAACTTCTGGTGACTCCAAAATAACTATCACTTATGATGAAGTGGGTAATAAATCTTCTATCACTGACCCAGATGCTGGTACTACTACCTATGAGTATGCTGCTGATGGAAAATTATTGAAACAAACAGATGCTCGTGGGGTAGTAGCAACTAATACTTATGATAATTTAGGTCGATTGGTTTCTACGACCATTTGCGACTCCAAGATTTCTTATACTTATGGTAATTCTGGTTATGGTAATTGTCGATTGGTGGAAACTTCCTGCAATGGTAATGTAGAGAGCTATACTTATGACAAAGATGGGCGTGTATTAACCAAAATACGTACCGTACGGGGAGAGAAACCGTTAGAGTATAATTATTCATATCTAAAGAATGGTGCATTGGATAAGGTTGTCTATCCCGGTGGGGTAGAAATTAGCTATATTTATGATGACAATGGCTATCTTGTTTCCAAGAAGTATGGAAGTCTGGTTCTTAGTGAGTTGGACTCCTATAATGGTCTGGTGACAACTTCTTCTGTGATGAATAATGCTGGAAAAGTCACTCACACCCTAAGTTCTGAAGGGTATCTACAGTCTATAAATGCAACAGTGAGAGGAATTGGCTCGACATTGAGCTATGAGTATGATAATCTTACAGGAAATGTGCTCTCACGAGAGGGGATGTACTCAGAGCATGAAAACTTTATATATGATGATTTGGATCGCTTAATAACAGTAACGCAAAATGGCAAGGAGGTTTTGAATGTTAAATATGCCGATAATGGCAATATAATTGATAAAACTGGCGTTGGTAAATATGAATATGGGCTAAAACCTCATGCGGTTGTGAGCGTGGAGAATGTTAATGGTACAATACCAAGTGCAACTATGACAACAGTGTTTAATGACTTTGGGAAGATAAGGAATATACAAGATGGTAACACCTTGCGTAAGGTGGATTTTGTGTATGGACCAGATATGCAACGTTGGAAGACAATTATGACCAAAAACGGCAATCTTATAAGGACGATTGTCTATGGTGATGATTATGAGAAAGTGGTAGAAGGTGACAAGACGACAGAATTTTATTATGTAGATGATAATGTTATCTTGGTGAGATTTAATAATACTACGATAAGACCATATTTCGTGGAAAAGGATAATTTGGGTAGTGTCTTGAAAATTTATGGTATAGATGCTTCCAAAGTATTTGATGCCACTTATGATGTTTGGGGTAAGCAGTCTGTTACTCGCAATACTATAGGTTTCTTGCGTGGCTATTCTGGGCATGAGATGTTGAACGACTTCGACATCATTAATATGAATGGGCGTCTCTATGATCCTGTTCTTGGGCGTTTCTTTAGTCCTGACAATTATGTCCAAATGCCAGATAATAGCCAAAATTTCAACCGTTATACTTATTGCTTGAATAACCCTTTGAAGTTTACAGACCCAAGTGGAGAACTTTTTGGCATTGATGACATTGTATGGATTGGTGCTGGCATTGGTGCTTTTATGGGAGCAATGGAAGCAAAGATGACAGAAACTCCAGTGTGGAAAGGTGCTTTGGTTGGAGGTTTGTCCTCTTTTGCAAGTTATGGTGTAGGAAGTTTATTTGGACACAGTATTGGAACATTTGGACATGAGTTATTGAGAGCTGGTGCTCATGGACTAACATCGGGAACTTTAAGTTATCTTAATGGGGGAAATTTCTTTGCAGGTGCAATGAGTGGCTTTTCTGCTTCACTGATGGGCTCTGGTGCACAAACTTTGCATTTTAAGGCTGATGCAATGTTGGCATCAACAGCTGTGGCGGGTGGCTTGACTTCTTGGGCTGTCAATGGAAACTTTATGGATGGATTTCATATAGGTATGCAAGTAGGTATGTTTAATCACGGAATGGGTGATAAAGTGAAAACTATAGAAAAAGAATTACCTACAGTGTATGTTTATGGAAAGGATTTAAGTTATCGTAAAACATTTGGCTATTGGTTGCTTGGTATCGGAAGTGGTGCTTCTTCTGGACCTTATAAAATGTGGAATCCTGATGCTTTTAGTATTAGTGTTGGCTATGGCATTCAATTAGGTAATTTTTCCTATTCTGGTAGTTTTGGCTGGATAACAAATGGTAGTGAAGGTTCTTTCTTTTTTACAGGAATAAGTGGTGGCACAACTCAAGTAGGTAAAGGTGGAAGTTTACAACTCTCTGCTAATTTCTATAATAACAATACAATGAGGCAATTGTCTATTGTAGATTATGCAGGTAAAGGCTATAGCTATGGTGCTAACTTATATGGATTAAGTGTAGATTATGGAGGTGGTGTAACTGCCAAGGGGATGTTAGATACTTCTGTGTTTTCTTCTTTAGGCATTGGAGTTGGTGCAGGGTTTTGAATGCATGGTGGTGTAACAGAAACTACTTATCTTTGGGGGTATTAAATATAATGTTATAATGAAGGATTTAAAGAATATATTAAGAGTAATCGGAATATTGGTATTTCTGATGTTATGGTTTTTCTGGGAGTTCCGTTTGTATGAAACAGATGGTGATGTTAAAAAGCATATACTGACAGAAGAGATACCTAAGTCTTATAACTTTAAAATTTTATCGTGTAAGGAATATAGAGGATTTGAATTTTTAGGAATAAGTAGTCGTGGTGATACTATCCGTGAGCATCTATCTCCATTCTGGGATTTATGTCAAAAATATTCTGTAGGAGATAAAATCGTAAAGTTGAAGGGTACAAAGGAAATCTTATTGATAAAGCAAAATGATACCCTGCGAGTTCATTTGTTTTATAAACGTGAGGAGCTTTAGCCTATATGCTTTAATAATGGATGTAATATTCATGTT
>OLFV01001275.1_pt1 | contig 25168 bp, 24 predicted proteins | sample 1605551 | NCBI WGS metagenome assembly OLFV01 (sample SAMEA3888922, study PRJEB22519) | human gut metagenome | biome: human gut; feature: human-associated habitat; material: faeces | place: Denmark | collected 2011 | reverse complement strand
AGGGAATCAGTCGGCTGCTTCGGTCAAATTGAAAATATTAAACGACAATCCCTATTTTAAGGATTACGGTAAAGCTAAGATTTACTGTCCATCCCTAAGTTTGCAAACATTGATTGCTCAAGAATTTTCCCTTATAGAGAATAAAATGGAGGTGGAAAATCGAATAATTATATGCTATCAACTGCAAAAATCTTATCTGCTTTCACGAATGTTTATATAAACATCTGTGACAATAAAAACTCTTTTTGCTTCTGCAACTTCATTTGGAATATTACTTCATTATCCAATTTCGCAGACAAGGTAGATAGCAATTTTGCAATTTCATCCTGTTGGGTAGAACAAGGTACAGGACATAGAATATGATTAATATCTTTTAGGTATGCCGTTCGCATTATTCCTTCTGTTACAATTCGTTCAACGGCTTTAGCAAACACTGCCGATGTCATAAAGTAATATAGAAACTCTACATTTATATTTGCTTTGGGAACAACTCCTAAAATGCCTTGTTTGGTACAAACAGGGAACAGATTTATTGATATTGCTCCAATCGTAGCGCCATTGGAATAGATTATGGAATTTGAGGGAACAATCCAAGCTGACGACTTTTGTAGTCCAAGTTCTGTAATACAATCTTTATTAGATTTAATATACTTGTTTTGTAAGTCATCTATTTTTATTAATGGAACAGTCCCGTTATCATAATATTCGGGATTTGAAGTTGCAGGAGTTCCACCCTCACCAGCCCGAATATAAATTTCCTTGAATGGAACTTTGGGAAACTTATTAGCTGTAAAAATAAAATCAACAATTCCCTTAATTAAGGATTGTTTGAATTGTAGGTCTGCGATTAGTAAACATTTGTTCGCGCGAAAAGATTTGTTAGAAACTACTATATGTTTGTCGAATATTGCGACATTGAAAAATGGTTACGCATTCCAGAGTGGCAAGTATAATGCACTAGGCAAATGGAAAATCCTCACAATAACAAATGTGCCTGGCGAGCGATATATAAACGATGAAGATTGCAATTGCATAATCAACTTGCCGAACGATATACAAGACCACCAAGTATTAAAAGAAGGAGATATTTTAATATCTCTTACGGGTAATGTTGGGCGTGTTTCTCTTTGTAAGAATGGGGACTATTTACTCAACCAACGAGTTGGTTTGTTACAACTTGCGAAAAATGTAAATCGAGAGTTCATATATCAAATTCTATCTTCTCAAAGATTTGAGAATAGTATGACAGCTTGTGGTCAAGGTGCTGCCCAAATGAATATTGGTAAAGGGGATGTAGAAAGCTTTGTGTTACCGTATTCCTCAAATGGCAATAACATTCTTTGGGTCGCAAAAATACTACACTCATACGATGAGCGCATCATTAATGAGCTACGAAGACTAACCTTGTTAACCATGCAGAAGCAATATCTTCTTACCCAGATGTTCATATAAACATATGGGACAAAAGATAGTTCTTTTGCCTATTGAATAGTTTAAGTACTGATAACTCATTGTCGATTTTTACATCAATGCCTTGCAGTGTTGACGCAATTTCCATATTGCGACTATATCCATAAGTTGGAATCATTATTCCTCGAATAACATCAGCGTTGATATTGCTTTGTGTTCCAGTTTCAAGATACTTGTGGATGTGGCGATACTTAAAGTATGACAAGTAGTAGTACAGATAATCCAATAAGCCTTTGTCTTTGAGTTGCATTGCAAACATTGCCTGGCTTGTAGTGATAGGTATTTCATTTATAGTTACCAAGCCAACTGATGCGTACATTGACATTATTAAACTATACTTTGGAACTACCCATGCCGAAGAGTTTTTTAATCCACTTTGGCTCAAATGATTTTCTGTATATCGGACATACTTACCTTGTTTTGTTATATCGTTAATACTCAAGAATGGTATTTCTCCATTATAGTATTCTTTATTTGTGGAAGTCGGAGTACCACCACCCTTGCCTTTTGAGAACAAAGTGTCTAATCTACTCCAGCCATTAGGCTCTTGAGTAAATACCTGTTTACTAATCGCAGACTTTAGTTTTTTCAAATCCTCAATGATTTTGTTTTGGGTAGCGATGCGTTCATCTATTAACCTTAACAAAGTTGCAATCTTTTGCTGCTCGTTCCTACTTGGTAGTCCAACAAAGATCTCTGAAAAATTCCTCGTACTTATAGAGTATATTTTTGTTCCTTGTGCTATGCGCCGTATTTGATTGTGGAATACTGTAGATGAAAAGCAATAACCAAGAAATCCTTTAGCTGTCAGCCCATTGCTATTACGTCCATGAATTGTATGAAGTCCACATAAAACTTTTTTGCCGTCTAAGTCGTAAAACTCAACAACTTTAGCGACTTCATTTGTGTCTTCTGATGCATCTGCAAAAGCAATATCACCCTCCTTGCACAATTCGTATTTTTTAGGCACATTACCATCTTTGATGCTTGGCAATTTATCTTTTGTCATATCTATCAAGGTAGGAAGCCCAACGTGAATCAAACCGTAATGTAAGTTATATGGCTCATTGGGCTCGTATTCTAATTGTTCCCAGCTAAGAGAATTTGTGGAGTAAAAATCAAGCAAGTCTGAAACTTTAATGCGTTTCCATTCCCCCGTAAACTCCGGAAATCTCAAAGCCGGAACATTAAGGATTTTTTTATCGTTATTATTTTCCATAGTCACTATTCATTATCAGGGTTAATTTCAAATGGCAACAAGTTGTCACCTTCATTAAAACGGTCGAAATCCGAGCTAAACAAACGGTCTTGAATGACACGGTATTTCTCAAATTCGGTTTCAGCAATTTTTTTGGCGAATTCAGCCGTAACCTTGCCGGCATCAGAAAGGATTGCATCTCCACCAGCTTCAAGAATGATGTCTATACGTTTTGCCCAATCTTCCATCGTCATTGGTATATGACGCTTCGCCATGCGTTCAGCCATATCCAACACGGCATTGACCAAACGTCCCATATCTTCCAGTTCTACGCCTTTCAGATAGTTTTTTGCAATGCTTACATCAGTCTTTACAATTTTTCCGTCAGGGGCATTCTCCCACGTAGTCAGTCCCATATGCTCTTTCTCTGCATCGGCTCTATTCACGATCAGTTCTGCGGCAGTATGACCATGTACGGCATAGTGCATTTTGTTCTGGACTTTTTTAAAGAACAGTTTTGTGGTCGGAGCATCACGGTTATAGTCAATTGCAGTAGCATAAATATCGGTAAGTTTCTGATAAAAACGGCGTTCACTCAACCTTATCTCCCTGATTTCGGCAAGTAAATGTTCAAAATAATCTTCACCAATGAAAGAACCATTTTCCATTCTCTTTTTGTCTATCACGTAGCCTCGGATAGAGAATTGGCGAATGACAGCAGTGCACCATTGGCGAAATTGTGTAGCTCTAATACTGTTTACCCGATATCCAACAGATATAATGGCGTCCAAATTGTAAAACTGGGTTTTCCTATTGACTTGGCGCTCACCCTCTGTTTGAACTACCGAGAAAAACTCGGTAGTTGCCTCTTTCTGTAACTCCTGAGTGGCATATATATTCTTCAGGTGCAAACCAATGTTGTCTGTCGAACAATCAAATAAGATGGCCATAGCTTTCTGCGTACACCAGATGGTATCATTCTGATACATTACCTGTATGCCATCTTCCTTACCCTCAATAGCGAAGATAAGGAATTCTGCCGTACTGTTTCTTATCTCAAACCGTTTTGCCATACCTCCACTTATTCAACTAGTCCCAATTCTTTCAAATACACCTCAATCTCTTTGTCCAGTTCAGCACGCTTGGCTTCAAGTTCTTTAATTTCTGCCATTACAGCCTTGATGTCGATAGGTTCTTCTTCCTCAAAGGTATCAACATACCTGGGAATATTCAGGTTGTAGTCATTATCAGCAACTTCTTTTAAGGAAGCAAGATGGCTGTATTTTTCTATTTCTTTACGGTCACGGTAAGTTTCAACTATCTTTTGTATATGCTGTGGACGAAGCTTGTTTTGAGTCTTTACTTTTTCAAATTCTTTGCTTGCGTCAATGAACAGGATATTGTCATCTTCCTTACGGCATTTTTTGAAGACAAGAATACAGGTCGGAATACTTGTACCATAGAAAATGTTGGCTGGTAATCCGATAATAGCATCTATATAGTTTTTCTTTTCTATGAGGAAACGACGTATAATACCTTCTGCGTTTCCACGGAACAACACGCCGTGAGGAGCTACGCAAGCCATTGTACCGCCCTCATTCAAGTGATAAATCATGTGCAGGATAAAGGCGTAATCGGCGGTTTTCTTCGGTGCGAGTCGTCCGGCTTTGCTGAAACGATCATCATTATTAAACTTGTCAGCTGCACTCCATTCGGCAGAGAACGGCGGATTTGCGACTACTGCATCGAACTGGGTATCTCCAAAAGCGTCCCATTCGAGTGTATCACCGTTTTCTATTTTGAAGTTGCTGAACTTGATTCCGTGAAGAAGCATATTCATTCGGGCAAGGTTATAGGTAGTCGGATTCTTTTCCTGTCCGTAAATATATACTGCCTTTCCTATACTTGCAGCACGTAACAACAACGAACCGCTGCCACAAGTAGGATCATACACATTGCGCAGACGCTGGTGGCCGATAGAAACAATCTCCGCCAATATACGACTGACTTCCTGAGGCGTATAGAACTCTCCTGCTTTCTTCCCAGCTCCGGCAGCAAATTGGGAAATCATGTATTCGTAGGCATCACCGAGAATATCAATTTCCTGTGAGGCTTCCACACCAAAATCTATATCATCCAAAGCAAGAAGCACATTGCTGACCAATGTATTCTTGTCGTCAGCGGTCTTACCCAACTTAGGAGAAGCCAAATCTATATCAGAGAACAGTCCTCCGAAATCCTCTTCGCTATCCTGCCCAAGTGTACTGTCCTCTATGCGTTTCAAAGAACGTTCCAGCATTGGCAGGATATTTTCTTTTCGTTTGATTGTGTCTATCACAGATGAAAACAGATATTTGGGCTCTATAAAATAACCGATATTTTCCAGGCACTGGTTTTTGACCTCTTCCTGTAACTCCATTGCATCGGCATCGGTCATATCCCACAATTCTTTAAAAGTGACTTCGTCATCTTCAAGTGCACTGTTGGCGTATTTCTCTATTTTTTCCGACAGGTATTTATAAAAGATAAACCCCAAGGTAAAATACATAAAGTCGCTTGCCGACATATTGCCACGCAAACGGTTTGCGACCTCCCAAAGCTGGTCACGGAGTTTCTGTTGTAATTCTTCGCTCATATTTGCTTATCTTTTTCTTATTCTTAACGTTTCGTCAATATAAATATCGTTCATCTGTTTATCAGAGATGCTTGTATGAGAATAAACTTTGCCCTTTGCATCATTAATTCTGATAACAGTATTCCAATAGGAATAGTCAGCGATGGGATAGCCTGGGTCTAAACAAAATATTTTCGTCAATTCATCATTGCAGAATTCATATCCAACAGCCAAGATAGCATGTGCACCACCTCCCTTAAACACTTCTGCAATCATTATTGGACAGCTATCATCAATAGCCTCTTTAATCTGTTGTACTGCATTTGACTGATCGAAATCTGTACTGTTATAATTGGAAGAAACAGCAGAAACTTCTTTCGAGAAAGAATGTTTCAATTTTTCGACAATTGTGGAAAAATAAAAACCGTTTCTACATAGGCCTTCTTTCTCAAAAAATTCCTTGAACAGTCGCCCTTTAGATGTCTGTCCATTAAATTTTGTATTAAGATTTTTTACTTGGGCATAAGTAAGAACCTTTATTGCGATAAGGTACATCATCAATGAATACACAGCGCATGCACCATCCATATCACCCTGTTGTAAAGCTATCTTTTGCCATGTCCGATTATGAATACAACATCCTAACGGCTGGTTATTTTTCCATACAAGGTCTATATTATCTATTAATCTAATCATAACATTATTTATCTTCTTTGTTTTGTTCCATTTTTGTTCTCAAATCATCCAATATTTCTCCATTGTATGTGAAATATTTTGCTCCTTGATAAGCTCCTGATTGTGTTTGCCTTTCTTTTGGCATAAATGTTCCTACAAATGGAGACAATTTGTAAATGCGACCATCATATTCTACCGTATCATCACTCGCTACTTTTACTTGTAGGTTGGTTGGAGTAAACGTTATATATTCTCCAACCTTGATATTTACCATGCTAAACTTAAAACGGCCACGTTTCGCTATTTTTGTTTGTTCGTTGAAGACTTCTCCATTTTCTTTCATGCTTTCATTGATAGGCTTATTATCTTTATATCGAGTAATAACAGCATCATCTATCATTTTGGCAATATCAATAAAAATTTCCAAAGCTAATTGGGGAGAAACATTGAAAAATTCACGATTCTGACGGATGCGTAAATCTGTCAACCTGTCAATTGTCTTGTGGACATGCTTTTCAACCTCATTATATTTAACAGTCTTAATAGTGGCGAAAATTTCAAATGGAAGCGGAACCGCTGTGTTATCCAATTCCTTTGAGCGTACATCAACAGGACGTGAACTTTTACCAATCTTAACCCAATCCTCACGAAAACTCGGATTCGTAAGAATATATACATAGCCTATTTCTTTATTGTCACTCATATTTTATTCCCAACTAAAAGTTCTTATAATACCACGCAGACGGTCAAGAATGCGTGTCAATGCTTTTCTTGTCTTTATCAGGCCAAGATGTTTCTCTTTCAAAGCCTTTTGTATGATTTCCGGCTGTTCCTTCTGGAGATAATCATATTCTTTCAAATAATGAGTCAATACATCAGAAGGAATACCCTCATCTTCCGATAAAGAGCGTACTGCCTTTTCCCGTTCTGTAGTAATATATTGATTCAACCGTTCTTCCAAATCGCTAGTGCCATCCGCTTTTTTACGTTGCACCATAAAATTCTCCTTATCCTCATCCACATTCTTTTGGATAAAACCGTCAATTAGTTTCGCCTTGCTACGCATTTCTGCATCTTTAATCATTGTGTCAATGATATGCTGACGGCGATCTGCATAATCGGCACTATATGGGTCAAGTTCAGCAATGAGTTCAAGTATATAAGCTACATTGATAACATCACTATGTAGAAGTTCCAAACAGAAATCCACATCCTCCAATCCTTGATTATTTCCGTAAGGGACAGGTTCTTCGGCAACTACAGATGGACTGGCAGGTGTATCGATAAATCCGACAGTAATATCGAGATATTTACTTTTGTAGTCATTAAATTGCTGTTCTGTCATTCCAAGATCTTCCGCATCTTCATTGTAATCTTCATATATTTGGATTTCAGCATGTTTACGGATAATATCACGGAATGCCAGTACAAAGTCTTTCTTGTCTTTTTCGCTTTGCAGAATATCAATACAACTTGGATTAGGGTATTTTTTCAAAAAATCCGATGCCAACTGTCTGTATTCTTTTTTTACTTCCTCGTATGGTGGCCTTATAATATCCTCCAGGTTGTTGGAATTGCTGAACAGCTTGATTGCCGTATCTACATTGGATTTCAAATCACGGAAACATATAATTTTGCCGAATCTTTTTCTCTCATTCAATACGCGGTTTGTACGGCTAAAAGCTTGTAGTAAAGAGTGATATTCCAAATTCTTATCCACATAAAGCGTATTCAGCTTCTTGCTGTCAAAACCGGTAAGAAACATTCCTACAACAAGACAAAGATCAAGCGGTTTCATGTCCGCTTTCTTCTTTTTCATGCGCAGGTTTATATCATCGTAGTATGCCCGGAAATTTTCTGTTGTAAATGAAGTACCGAACATTTCATTATAGTCATCCATGATGGCCTGCAATTCGTCAGCATCTCCTACACTACCACTTACATATTGCCCTGTACCCATTCCTGTCTGTTCGTCATCCTGACTGCCGTTAGCTGCGTATGTAAATACCGCACCTATGCGGATTTTAGGATTCAGAGATTTGAATATCTTATAATAACGGATAAGCATGGGTACAGACTGCACGGCAAACAGTGCATCAAATTCCCCGTCAAAAGTTGACTTGCTGAAATTATTGAGGATGAACTTTGCTATTTCCTCCATACGGGTGGCATTTTCTTTTTCCACCTCTTCATTTCCATGATAATACTCTACAAGGAACCCCAATACATTTTCATCAGCAATGGCATCCTTGATGAGGTATTTATGCAGACAATTCCCAAAGATTTCTTTTGTGGTATGCCCGTCCACTGCATTCTCCGCAAAGATAGGAGTACCCGTAAAACCGAATACTTGGGCATTGTCAAAGAACTTCATTATTCGTTTGTGACTTTCCCCAAAGTGGCTTCTGTGGCACTCATCGAATATCATAACAATGCGAGAGTGGCGTATTGCTTCTATCTTGTTACTGTACCAAGTCTTGCTGACGGCAGCATTGAGTTTTTGGATAGTAGTAATGATAATTTTGGAATTACTTTGTAGACGTTTTACTAATTCATCAGTATTATCCGTACCATCCACCGCACCTGGTTCGAATGCCTCATATTCTGACTGCGTCTGCGTATCAAGGTCGTGGCGGTCAACAACAAACATCACCTTATCAACATCATCCAGTTCGGAAACGAGTTGGGCTGCCTTGAAAGAAGTTAATGTCTTTCCGGCACCTGTCGTATGCCATATATAGCCGTTGTCGTTTGAATTCTTTACTTTATCCAATATCTTTTCTACGGCATAGAACTGATATGGACGGAGAACCATCAAAGACTTATCACCCTCATGTAACACTATATATTTGCCAATAATTTTTCCGAGTGTACATTTCTCGAGAAAGAATGCAGCAAACATATCTAATTCATTGAATGGATGATTGGAAGCATCAGTCCAGTTGAAGGTGAATTTGTAACCTATATTCGGATTATTTGCAAAATAGCGTGTGTTTACGCCATTGGAAATTACAAATAATTGAATGTAATCAAACAAACCGTGAAAAGATGTCTTGTGGTAACGCTGTATTTGATTATATGCCTGCTTGAGTTCCACTCCACGTCGCTTCAGCTCAATTTGAACCAATGGAAGTCCGTTAATAAGAATGGTTACATCATAACGGCATTTCTTTCGCCCTTCCACCGTGATTTGGTTGGACACCTGAAACTCATTTTGACACCATTGTTGGCGGTTGAGAAATTCTACCCAAATGCGTTTGCCGTCTGCCGTGTCAAGCGGATAGAGTTCCCGGAGTTTTTTCGCTTTTTCAAAGCGTGTTCCTCCTTCAAGATAGATAAGTATCTTTTCAAATTCCTCGTTGGTAAACTGAGTACGGCCATGTTCCTCCAACCGCTTACGATTGTGTATCTCCAACTGCCGTTTGAAATTGGCTTGAAGATTATCCTCCTCTGCAATATGAATATACTCATAATCCATTTGCTGAAGTGTGGCGATAAGTCCAGCTTCTAGTGCCGCTTCACTTTGTATTGTCATAATTATGCTGTTCCGTTACTCTTTTGTATTCAGGCCTTTGATAATCTCAATGCCTAATGCATTCTCAATCTTACATATGGTTTCCAACGACATGTTCTTTTTCCCTTTCAATACTTTGGAGATGTATTGTTGGGTGCAGTTCATTTTTTCGGCAAGCATCTGTTGTGTCAAACCGAGCTCCGCCATTCGTTTAGACATGGCAGCTGCAATACCTTGTGAGTATTGCGACCAATTTTTTATATCCGGTTCCGTTTCACATGTTGTCGATATGGAAGTCACAGGTGACATTCTATTTGTCGTCATGTTCATTAGAATACCATTTTAGCTTTGATTGCAAAGTTACTGCAAATGCCTCAATAAAACAACCGTTGTGTTGTATTTCTATAACTTAGTCCTGCAAAAAAGAAGTGAATAGAACTGCTATACAACTTCAAACCTATAATACGATATTAATCTTATCAAAATATTTTCATGCTATAGAATATTTATCTCATACAAATAATTTTCATTAAATCTATAGAGAATTTATTGTCGTATAACGGAAAAAACGTAATTTTATATCAAATTCTGTAGAAAGGGACATTGACTAAAAAAAAGAAAAATGATTAATGCATATGAAATAAGATTTTTTCAGGTTGGTAGTGCTTCTAAAGGAGGCGATGCCATTTTGATAAGGCTTTTGGATGAAGATCAAAAACCAACGATTATTGTTGTAGATGGTGGTTATAAAGAGACTGGCGAAAAGATTATTGCATATCTAAAAAATCTTAATATATCTGTCATAGACTTAGTTATCAACACCCATCCCGACATAGATCATATTTCCGGCCTAATAAGGTTATTTGAAGAACAGTCGTTGACAATTAAGAAGCTGATAATGAATCGTCCTTGGCGAGACTCCAATATAACAGCAGATTATTTTGCAGACAATAGGATTACGGACAAGAGCGTTAATAAACGAATGACTGAGGCGTTCAAGTATGCTTATCAGCTGGAACAGGTTGCTATATCCAAAATTGGAGAAAACAATATCATACACCCCGTAGTAGGAAACAACTATTTTGGCTGCCTTACTATACTATCTCCATCAAAAGATCTTTACCGCAGCAAACTTCTTGAGTCAGATAAAACACCAACCACTCTGGATGATAGCAACAATACTACGACGTTCACTAGGACGATGAATAAACTGGTGCATTATATCAAAGGATTTATGTCATGGCGAAATGAGAACACAACTGCTATCAACGAGACCAGTATTGTCTCTTTGCTATGCATGCCCAACAATAATTATCTTCTTACTGCTGACGCAGGAAAGAATAGCATAGAAGAGGCACTGGACTATAAGGACTCACAATTTAGCTTGGTGCATAAGTCTATTGATGTGTTACAATTACCTCATCATGGTAGCAGAAAAAATGTGACTCCTGCATTAATTCAACGGATTATGGCAAAGGAGTATATTATTTCCTGCCCACCAAATGGCCTTGATAGCCATCATCCATCAAGACGTTTGGTGAATATGGTGCTAGAGAAGATACCAACAGCAAAAATATTTAAGACTGCAGATTGCAGCAGCTTTGTTTTTTATTACAATTTTAATTGGCAATTACCATATCAAACGCCAATGAGTGCGTTTGACGAAATTGAAGACTATGATTAATATGGACAAATTTCTTGATAAAATTTCAGTATATCAATTCTTAAACTATATGATACCGGGAACATTATTCTTGGTACTCGTAGATATTCTAGGAATTTATGACTTATCTTTGGACAATGTGTTCCTTATGTTATTTGGAGGTTACTGTTCCGGAATGGTATTAAGCAGAATCGGCTCATTACTATTGGAACACTATTTAAAAAAATGGAAGTTTGTTGTGTTTGCTCCCTATAGTGATTATAAGGATGCAGAGGCCTATGACTCCAAGATAGGAATCCTTTCGGCAGAGAACAACATGTATCGAACCTTTCTGGCGACATTCCTTACGTTGTTGATATTATTCGGTCTGAACTTGATTCCGTGTGTGAATGAATTTATGCATACTTCTTGGATGTCGCTAATCGCAATTGCATGCTTGACCTTGTTGTTTTTGTTTGCATATCGCAAGCAAACTTCATACGTGCGCAAAAGTGTTGAATACATTGTTAGTAAAAAGAAAGAAAAGTAATAGAAGTTGGATATGGAACATACAATCAAATATTACCCTGTGGGTAATGCGGACTGTACGCTGATAAAGCTAGATAATGGCATGACAATAATCGTAGATTGTCAGATTTTATCAGACCTTACAGACGGTAAGGGAAAACAAATTAACTACGATGTTAAGGCAGATCTACTCAAAGAGTTGAAAAAGGATACCTCAGGCCGACCGTATGTTGATCTGTTTATCAGCACCCACCCACATGATGACCATTGCAAAGGCTTTGAAGATAATTTCTATCATGGCAAGATAAATGATTATGATAAAGATAAGAACAAAAATGAGATTATCATCGAGGAACTTTGGATAACGCCTCGAGGATTGAAGAATAATCTGGCTGACACAGCTGTAGCTGTTCGTAAAGAGGCTAAACGTCGTAAGGAACTATATGACGATAATCCTGATTTCAAAGGATCCAGGGGTAATTACCTGCGTATCATCGGCTACGACCAAGACAAGGAGTTCGACAGTCGTTACTGTTATGTACCAGGCAAAGTGATAACATCTGCTCATGGCAGTAGTTTCTCTTGGCTTGAAATCTTTATCCATGCTCCTTTTAAGGAAGATGTAGAGACCAGTAAGAAGTATGATGATAAGAATGCTACATCAATTGTCGTGCAATTCTGGTTTAAAGTGGAAATAGCAGGGGAAGTGTATTATAAAACTAGAGTGTTGATGGGCGGTGATGCCGAACATGATATCTGGCAGCATATTCTAGACAACAATAGCGACGATGAAAAATTGAAATGGAATATCTTCCTATCACCGCATCATTGCTCTTGGTCGTTCTTCAATGTATCAGACAATAAAAAAGAAATTCTTCCTTCAGCGGAGACTATTCTTGATAAACAGATAGGTACTGCTGCACATGTCGTGGCATCTTCGGATGAAATAAAAAATGACGGCAAGAATCCACCTTGTTATCAAGCAAAGCAACAGTATATCAAGAAATTGAAATCAGGATCTGTACATTTCGTGAATACAGCTACTCATAACAAAGTAGGTGAAATACCTCAACCTATTGTGTTTAAGATTTCAGAAACGGGGAAAAAGCTGTTGGCACTAACGGCTATAGCCGGAACCCCCTCTATTGCTAACCCTGCTCCACGTGCCGGTCAATGAAGGATTATAATATAAATATTATCCGAGGCCATGAAATCCGAGGAGAACAATTACGTTTAGCGAGAGCACGAAGCATCTATGCTGCTTTGGTCAGACATTGCTATGCAGAAGATGTGTCGTGTTACATCAACAACGATGGAGATGAAATCATTAGAGCAAAGCTGATATGTTTGGAAGTGCCCGATGAACCTGTCAATGACATCAGGAGCGCAGAGGAGATTGCTATCATATGTCATAAAGAAGACATGTCACTTCCTGAGGTATATGCTTTGCGAAAAAATTTTCCCACAGAGTTGCCACACTCCAATGCAAGACCATATGCTAGGCCTGTATCTTTATGTATCTCAGATATTACATTCTTAGGTATTCGTCCTTTATTCAATGCGTACGACTATATTACGTCAATACGCCGTTGGTTTAGTCTAAACAGTGAAAATAAACTTCATGAGGATAACAGACCATTAGAAGTGTTTTTTGCTTTCCAAGAGATGTGCTGTTTGATGAATGTACCTAGAGATAAGAACCCATATGCAAGGTACACTAAAAAATCGAATTTGACATCTACACTGGATTTTGTAGAAAAGAGAAATGCCACTCACTACACCTGTTGGCTGCCAACTGAAAAGATTTATGCGAGTAACTTTGCACGTATTCCACGGACGCTTGGGGATTTACAGCAAATAAACTCGTCAATTCATGAATCATTGACAGACACGCTCCTCCTTTTGCTCCAAAGGACAGTGGCTGGAAAAGCCACACTTCCTTTACTCTTACTAGTATATGTCACACAGCAGGATCAGGCCGGAACCCAATCTAATAAGAACCTGTTTGTTATCAAGACAATATGTTCGCCTAGTGAGGTGCTGGTAAAAAGACGCAAACTATCTACGGAAAGTTTTGAAGCATGGTTCTATCAGTTACCAGTGGAGGTTGGAATGGTGTTGGATATGACTTCAAGACAAGAGAATGCAATAAGAAATGGAGTAAGTGATACTCTATCCAAAATTACCATTATAGGTTCTGGAACTTTAGGCTCCGCATTGACTGACCACTTTGTAAGAGAGGGTATAACAAAGGAACTTGTCATCACAGACTTTGACTTTTTGTTTCCACATAACATATGTAGGCATATTTTACCGCCGGAAAAAGTGATGACATCTAAGGTGAAGTCTATAAAGGACCTGTATAAAGGCATATTTGCCCAAAAGTTGACAGCTCTGGAGGGCAATTATTTGTCTTTGAGCAAACACGACAAGGAACGAATGAACGATGGGACCCAACTGATTATAGACGTTAGTACATCTATAGCTGTCGAACGGCATTTGTCTCGTGAACAAGGTGATAAAAGACGATGCACCTCTTTTCTAAATCCCAAGGGTGACGATTTGGTGCTTTTAATGGAAGATGCTGCAAGAACGCATACACTTGATTTGTTGGAGATGGACTATTATCGTAATCTGATAGAAGACCATCGTTTTGAACATCATCTAGAACAAACTAATAAGGTGAGCACAAACACTTTCAGTTGCAGAGAAGAATCAGTGATACTTAATTATGAAAATGTACGTATTTTGGCTGGCATCTTATCCCAACAGATAAGAAAACATTTCTTAGATGAGAAAGAATTTCTGAATGTCTGGCATCTAAATATGGAAGATGGTACGGTTGAAAGCCTGCCTATGTCAGTGTCAGCGTGGAGCCAATATTCTTCTTCGAATGTAACGATTTATCTGTCTTCAGTTGTAGAAGCAAAAATGAAGATAATGTATGAAACTTCCCCTAATGCAGAGACTGGAGGATGCCTCTTCGGAAGTTATGACAGAGACTATGGCATAGTATATATTTATTATATGGTGGAAGCCCCAAAAGATAGTATTCATACGCCAGTGTCGTTCGTTAGGGGCTTTGGAGGGCTTACAAAAGAGTATGAGCGAATAACAGCGTTGACATATCATCAAGTTCGCTACCTAGGAGAATGGCACTCACATCCTAATATGCCCAATAGCCCCAGCACAATAGACGAGCAGCAGTTCAATGAGATGAAAACTGAGCAGCAAAGCCAGGACTTGCCTTTCATTCAGATAATATATGGCAAAAATGGACTTTATGTTAGGGGAGTGATGTAAAGAATGGAAGTTTCTGCATGGATGGCGACAGTTTTCACATGAGAGCACGATAAACTCATTGTCAATTATAATTGCCATATATTAACAACCGCATGTAAATGGATTGTTATTTAACTTTGAGAAATAATTAACGGAGCATAGGTATTTTTCGTGTAGATACAGAAACAGATGATGTTAGAAATAATTTTTTGAGGATTTTAGCGGGACGAGCAAAAGAATTGAATGTGAAAAAATAGTTAATCATATAAATGTTCGACTACAGACCTTAAGAAACCGGTCAGTAGTTAGATTGCGCATTGTCTGACTTTCAACTCTTGGTAGTGTAAACTAAACTGTGTCAAGTTATATTTCGGAGTCGTTTTGGAACCATCAATATCCCAAAACGGCTCCGCTAAGTTATCAATATCGTCAAAGAACTCCAAACGAAAGATGTTGTCAGGCCAAGATCCTGAACCTGTCCGGGAACAGGATGGCCAGTTGCTGGGCCGTCTGGCCCCAGTTCTGCACCGGTTGTGTCCACTTCTTCCGTATTCTCGTAAATGCAAGATAGACAAGTTTTTCCAGGGCGGTATTAGATATAAATACACCCTTGTTTTTGGTTACCTTGCGGAGCTGGCGGTGATAGCCTTCTACGGTATTTGTAGTATATATTATCCTTCTGATATGCTGTGAGTACTGGAAGTAGGCGGTCAGACGGTCCCAGTACTCACGCCAGCTCTTGATGACAATAGGATAGTCCTCGCCCCACTTGATTTCAAGGTCGTCAAGTGCCTTTTCTGCGGCATCTTTGTTGACCGCCTGATATACGAGTTTCAGGTCCCGCATGAACTCTTTCTGGTTTCTGCTGGCAACATACTTGACAGAGTTGCATATCTGGTGTACGATGCAGAGCTGGACCGTAGTTTGAGGAAAGACACTTGCTATCGCATCGGGAAAGCCCTTTAGCCCGTCAACACAGGCGATGAGGATATCCTGGACACCTCTGTTCTGGAGATCCGTAAGGACGCCGAGCCAGAAGTTGGCTCCCTCGCTCTTGAATATGTACATGCCAAGAAGCTCTTTTCTTCCCTCGCATGTAAGGGCCAGTACATTATAGATGGCTCGTGTCACTGGACGGTTCTTCTCGTACATTACCTTATAATGCACCGCATCAAGCCATACGATGGGATACACCCGGTCCAGAGGCCGGTTTTTCCAGCTCTGTATCTCAGGAAGGACACGGTCCGTTATGCTGCTTATGGTCTCTGCCGATATGCGGTTGCCGAACTGTTCCTCCAGAATCCAGAATGTCGCTTATTTCCCTTGTGCTGTTGCCGATGGCGTACAGGCCTATGATTCTGCCCGCAAGTGAGTCCGCAAGGATCTTCTCTCGCTTACGCACAACCTGGGGAGCGAAAGTGCCGTCACGGTCGCGCGGTGTGTTTATGGTTATTTCTCCCATTGATGTCTGTACCTGCTTGCTCATATGACCGTTGCAGCGGTTGCCCATCTCGCGTTCGACTTCGTCAAGATGACTGTCCATTTCTCCTTCCAGGGCGCTATTCAGCAGATTCTCCAACAAAGGCGCCAATACCCCGTCCTTGCCGGATAGCGACACTCCTGCCTTCAGCTTTTCAATGGCTTGTGCCTTGATTTCCTCAAAATCAAATGAATTGCTCATAATTAAAGTGTGTCTGTAAAGTTAATAATTTCTTTTCCCTTTACTTGACACACTTTAGTTTACAGTCTCTCAACTCTTTAACTCGCAAGTAAAAAGCTATCTACATATCCTTAATATTTCAAAACAGTACCGAAATTAACTTGACGTTTACAACTTGTTATTCTGATTCCTCTTTAATGGCATTAGATTTACAGAACCATTTCTATTTGGTATGGTTCCCGACTGACAATGCATATAGGAATTACAAATATGAGTAGAGTAGACGTTTCCATATTTAGCAAGCCAATATACTAAACGTCCACTAGGGTGTTTCTTATTGCCAGCAGATATACAGGAACTTTTTGGGGAAAGATCCTCTATGATTGACGTATTCAGATTTCTACGGCTTCCATGATGCGGAACTTTAAGAAAATCCACATTTCTCAACCATTTATATTTGTTCAGCATCATCTGAAGAGAGGTGGTATTTGCATCTCCTGCAAAGAGTAGTCTTTTGCCATCCCCCGGTTCGTACAAGATAATAAGGCTGGAAGCATTGTAAGGAGATGAATCTTCCTCACTATCGATTACACTCTTTATATCATTCTCATCAATCTTGAACGCATCGTCATATGCTTCTTTTGAACTATCATCGTATGTCTTAATACCATAATCAGCTACCATAGTCTTTACTACCTCTCTGTAATATTTCTCAGAAGGACCAACAATACTTATTGGAAGTATTGGATGTTGGACTCCATCAATTACACTCATCACCTTTTCGCATTTTTTCAATGCTAAATCAATAAGGTTGAGGTTGGGGTCTGTAGATTTTTGCCAGATCTTACGGACAGCCTTTGTTGCATTCTCTTTGTTCCTATAATTTTGTATATCATCAACATCAAGATATTGAGCTGGATCAGTTAACCAAAATGTATCTATAGTAATATCATCATCTTGAAGCAGATCAAAGAACCCATCTTTATGATCACTATCCGGATGTGTACATATTGCCAAGTCTATATAGTAACTGTTATAATAATCTTTAAGATGCTTTTTTATAATTGCAGCATCACCAGCATTGCCTGCATCAATCAGTACGATAAACGGCACATCGTTAATATAGTGTCTGATAAGTATCGCGTCAGCATCTCCCACTTTCAGGGCTTCATACTCGTACTTTAGTACATTTTTATTCTCGTTCATACTCTGCACCAGTTATATATGCGTTATACATTGCTCTAGCGTAATCATAGGCTTTAGATTTGTAAGATGCATAATCTATAATACCTAATAAAATCTGAGCCGCTAAAGCCACAAGTAATATCCTTGCATATGGCATATCTAGAATAAAATTTGCAGTAAGTGCAAGTATAATTGCCCCTGTAGCATACACACAAGCTCCAAGATAGTTCCGGCAGAATCCGTATTTTCTATTGTACTGTTGAAGATTCTCATTATCACGAGTCACCTCCCTCATCTTTCCAACGGCATCAACAATAGTACGTTTAGCCTCGGATAGATTAGCGATTTCTTCATCTTTTGATAATAGTTGAATGCCAAAATCTATCTTTACCTTTTCAGCTATCCGTTTTATATCAGCTTCAGACTTTCTCACATCGCTACTCCAAAGAAGAAGCTTTGTTGTAGGCATCTCAGTTTCATCTTCTTTAAACAAACGAAACTGAAACAATCGTTTAGAAGCATCAATAAACAGTTGACGAACCCAATAGGCTAATGCACCATAAAATAAAGTCACTGGGATAAACAATCCGATTTTTGCAATTATTTACTCCCATATATCCAAAGATTTGGGTATAAACGATGTGACATACAATGTAGTCAAGATAATAGGAATTATCATTCCTGCGATAGCTGGATAGACTCTTGCTTCTTTTTCGTATTTATTCATTGTTTCCTAAATATTACACAAACGAATTAAACAAATTTCTCACCAAAATCATTTTAATTAATTCTATAGTGCTTTTCTGATTTCCAATCTAGGAATATCGAAACATTATGTCAGACAGTCATGACAAAATGTCGGTATTTGGACATTAAAGTATACCCTTTCACCAGAGATACGTAGTTCAATAAACCTACAAATTATCGGCACTATATTGAATTAGTGCCGGTAATTTGCACATTGTTTTTTCTGTCATACTCTTTTATTTTAGGCTTATTCTTTCTTCTGACAGCCATCCTGCAATAGAGACGATTGCCTGATATTGCTCCTTAGTCAGAACTGAATCAGTATCGTCCGAGCATTCGTATTCCCACGGTAATTCGTATACAGTGCCCTCTTCCTGATAACCCATATAATTGTGATATGAGTCGGAAACCAACCGTACATAATCCTCTTCGAGCAGGATCCTTAAGAGCTTCTCAGCATCATATATCAGCAGCGGTGCCCCGGCCTTATACAAAGTTGTAGCCACTTCAATGGTCAATCCGGCATTGGCAGAATAACTGTTGGAGACAACAATTTTCCACTCCTGTTGCCGGTCGTGTTAGGCAAAGATATTCAGACGCGAAAGCCCCAGTTCTCCGTAATGGTCAGTTGCGAACCGCATGAAATCCTCCGGACTGTCAATGTCGTACATCTCAGTCACATCCACGAACTTCTTCCGCGTGTAATAGACCACATCGCGCAGTTCTTCCGGGACATCCTGAGGATCTACGTAGAGACATTCACCAACTCCCCTTTTCCGATAATAAGTTTCATATGCCTCATTTGCAATGCGGTAATAGGAGCAATACTTTCGAATGGTCATTGTTTCCAAAAGAGGGACAGAACACCCATTCACTGAGTCCTCCAATGCTTTGATGGCCGTTTCCCTATCATCTACCTCAATCTTAAAATTCGGTACAATGCTGTCAAATTCTTTTTGTGAAATACGTCCTGTCCGTTGCTGGTACGGCAGGTTGTGCGCCACATAATCATTGAATCCGTCTGGATTTGCGACAATGACATCAATCAGCCGTTCCAGATAGTCAAAGAGGCCGATTAGGATTTCTTTGTACCATAAATAATCTGACTCTGCATCCACACAATTGGAGCGATTCGCAATGATAAAGCGGGTACGCTTTCTATCTGTAATACGGATTGACCGTGAGTCCCTGTATCTACACGAAGCAACATGGAACCACCTGGTTTCCATAGGATTGCATTCAAGCCAATCCGCGAGGAAAGACTCCCGGCTTTCATATTCCCCAGTAGCAATCAATTCCTCGGCATCGCCCCACTCTTCCGGCTCGGGCCGCGGCACCTCGATATAGAATCCCCTATAATCATCGTCGCCCATTACTTCGAGCCGCTCGAATTGGCTCTGTATCTCAATCAGACGATCCATCATATCGCCATCAACTATAATCTCCCCATGGCGCATTGTGCCTAACGTCTCCAGATGTGAGGCGTTCAGACCAACTTCTTTCGCCAAATCGACAAGGAAGTTTCTATCGATTATCTTTCTTTCACTCATTTCTATATGCCCATTAAATTTCAATAAACTTAGCCGGATCAAATCCGTTCATCAGGTGTTCATCTTCAAAAACATACCCCATTTGATTGCTGATTATACGGGTACCGCCAATCTCAGTGTCAATGTTGGTGTGCGAATGCCCGTAAATCCATGCATCGATCCGGCTGTCTGCTATCAGTTCGCCGTATTCACTGGCAAAGGCGATGTTCAGCACGGAAACTCTATGATACGGAGCCACTACCTGAAGTGTCGGCAAATGATGTGTAACCACGACAATATGGGCCGCAGTGCTATCCTCAATGCTTTTCCGAATAAAGCCAATACTAGTCTCGTGCATCCGGTTGAAGTCATCCACCTGAAGCAACTTCCCATCGAACTTTATCTGGCGGAAGTCATTCATGCCTTTCCACACGAAATACTCGTCGTTAGGATTGATCCGAGACCACAGCGTACTCAGGACGAAGTCAATGTCATTGACACGAACTACCTGATTCTGGTAGTAACCGACATTCTCCCGGAACATCCATCGCCATTGCAGGCCTCGCTCCATCACGTCTGAATAGTTATAATATTCGTGGTTGCCCGGGACAATCAGAACCTGCCGGTAGTTCTCTGAGGCCCATTTCCAGAACTTCGTCAACGGAGCGAACTTGTCCTTGAGATAGAAAATATCCCCGGCCAGCACCAAGACATCGCCCGTTACAGGCAATTCATTGTTTTTCAAATATCTGCTGTTCTCCTGGAACTCCATGTGCAAATCACTCATGTATTGTATCTTCATCTTATTGTTCTCCTTTCTTTGATTGCTCAATTTGTTTTTCGATAATTGCTTTCACCTGCGCAAAAGAGACCGGTGTGAAATCATTGTTGTCCACTCCGACATCATATTGTGTCGGAAGAAGCATACTCAGCCTGGGCGCATCCTTTCCGGTATTGTTTCTGCTTGTATGCACGTGTCCAAAAAGCTGCCATGTACCATTGTATGAGCCGCCATAGCAAAGGAACGGACAGTGATTCAGATACATCTTCTGTTTATCTACTTCGATATACATCTGCATTGATATATGCTCGAAGTATTTCGTATAATTTTGCCTCAGATTCTTGATGTCGTGGTTGCCGGAAATAAGGTATATTTTCCCGTCCAGCCGGCTCAGTACATTTATCCATTCGGCAGAACCTCCCAGGCAGAAATCCCCCAGGTGAAATACGATATCCTCCGGACCTACCACACGGTTCCAGTTGGAAATAATTGCTTCATTCATGTGTGACACATCCTTGAAAGGTCTGTTGCAGAACCTGATGATATTGGCGTGGTTGAAGTGAGTGTCGGATGTAAAGAACACCCTGCTTCCATCAAATTTAAAATTCATAATTTTTTCATTCATGCGCATCTCTGCGCGGTTAATAACATATTACAATTCTACCTGTGGACGGAATTGACGGAGAAGAGTTCATCGCCCTAACGTCACCAACAGGCACAAAAATAAACTGCAAGCCGAATGCAGATCCGGGCATTGTCCGGAATATGCTGAGGCGTAGCGTTAATTGTAGATCAAAGATCTAAAATAAAACCGTCGAATAGTTTGGTAAAGACTCTCCGACGGTTTTCGCATATCGCATCAATGGGATACCTGCATCATTGTATCCCCGATGGTTTATCAAACTTTAGTCGGAAAATGTCTCCAAATGTATAGAATGTTCCAATGCCCGAAGTATGGACACGCAAGCCCCCTTCAAGGCATTTGATACCTTGATCAGATAAGTTTGTCCAGTTATTCATTCTTCTTTGCTGCATTGTAAACTTTATGTCTTTTGATTCAATCAACTCCACAAAATTATGGTTTTTCTTGAGAACCCGCAAATTTCTTTATAAAATACCCGTTCCTGACAATACGAATCTGCTATTGACAGTAAAATTAATACATTTTAGCTGCACACTGCAATCATTTTGCTATCTTGTGGAATATATTAAGAATTATGGCACAATCAGCTCTTACAATTAGATTGGACTCCGATTTGAAAATGCAATTCGACAGTCTTTGCGAAGAATTCGGTATGAGCACCAACACGGCGTTCAACATTTATGTGCGCCAGGTGGTCAGAAGCCGTCGTATTCCATTCGCCAATGAAGCTCCTGCTAAGGATGACATAATGAACAAAGGACGTGCAGCATTCTATGAGATGAGACAGGCAGCCGCGGATGCAGGCATTCAAGATATGTCTCTTGACTAAATTAATGAGGAAATCAGACTTGCGCGGGAGTCGAAGTAATTGACGCAATTGTGGAAGCAGGTATAGAATCCGGAAGAGTTACAAGCTCTGACGAAGTCATTGACCCGAAAGATGTTGTCTTCTACGAAGTGGCCATGTCAAAAGACAACTCTTACCTCGTTACCGGAAACACAAAACACTTCCCGGCAGTAAGAAGAGTAGTTACCCCCAACGAGATGTTGGAGATCCTCAATTCGCTTGATAACAAGTAGCCTTCTACATTGATTTTCAGATATTTAGGCGTATTGCTTCGAACATCAACTATACGTCTCATCTTCCTGTCCAAGAATCAATGTTCTCTTCGCGACAAATAAAACGCAAAATTTGCGGATTATCTGTCGCAAATATAGTCTAACTTCTGCCTCTCCTTGTCTGACAACTCGGGTTTTGCTGAAAGGAATTCCTACAGTTCGGTAATGTGTGAAGTCTGCGCCTCAGGAGTGAAGTCAACTTTATCAGTCTCGGCCGCTTTGTCCGGAGCGATGGAATCGTCTATCTGATCCAGCAGAGCACGTTTCTTTTCCTGAAGCTTAGTCCGGTTCTTCTCCACGGTCTTGCGCCATACAAAGGTGGACTTGTTGGCTTTGATCTCTATTTTTGTGCCGTCGATGTACTCCACATCAAGAGCAATTAAGCCTTTGTCAGCCAGGACAAACACCACTTGTGTGAAAATGTTGTTTATACCTTTCTTCACGCAATTGCGGAAATGGTTGATTGTCACGAAGTCGGGCCGCTCCTGTGCGACAAGCCAGATAAACCAGATAAAATGGATGTCGCGCTGAACCGCCATTTCCTTCTTGCGGCACGAATAGATGTTGTTCATGTATGCGTAGAGGATGATTTTGTATATAACTTCACGAACATTTAAATCACTACATATCACTAAGTTACAAAAATTTTTCAACATAACATGGCCCCAGTTTGTGAAAGTCAGGGCTTTGTTTTATGTTTTGCAGCAGGTTAAAAAAAAGAATTCTGAACGAACTCTATCAAATATTTTTAATTTTTTTTCGGATTTTAAAGTGTCAAACTTCCGGCCTAAAAATCGCTAGTTTTTATTTATATTTGTAATTGTTTGAATGAATGATACTATGGAAGAAAGGAACGACATAGTCATCTATAAGTCCGAAGACGGGCTGGTCAAGATGGAAGCTATGGTCGACCCTGAGAACGAAACAATCTGGGCCAGCCAAAAGGCCATTGCTGCGCTTTTCGACTGCACTAAGCAGAATGTTTCCTATCATATGGGAAAGATATTTGCGAGTGGTGAATTGGAGCGTTCCACGGTCGTCAAAGAAATTTTGACTACCGCACAGAGTGGCGCCAGAGGCCTATCTGAAGACAAAGTGCTTTACTATAACCTGGATGCCATAATCTCTGTCGGCTATAGAATCAACTCCCTTCGCGCAACCAAATTCAGGATTTGGTCAACGTCTGTTATCAAGGAATATATGCGGCGCGGGTATGTCGTAAACCGCGATGCCGTATCTGAACAGAAATACGAAGACTTAAAGAAAGCGGTCGGCCTTCTGGAGAACGTATTCAGCAAGGAATTGCTCCTTACCTCAGACCAAGCGACGGATCTGTTCGATGTCATTCGTGACTACACATATGCCCTTGACACTCTGGATGCCTACGATTACCAGAGCCTGAAAATCGCCGATACGACGGCCCCGGAACGCTTCCACGCCACCTACGAGAACGCCATTGAGGCCATCAAAAGCCTGAAGGAAAAGTTCGGAGCAAGCGACCTGTTCGGTGTCGAGAAAGACGCGTCATTCCACAGCAGCATCGGCCAGATATACCAAACCTGGGAAGGTCGAGACCTCTACCCCAGCATTGAGGAGAAAGCCGCAATGTTGCTATATCTTGTCGTCAAGAACCACTCCTTCGTTGACGGCAACAAACGAATCGCAGCCACGCTCTTCCTCTGGTTCATGCAGAACAATGGAATCCTTTACCGGCCTGACGGATCGAAGCGCATCTCCGATGCCTCCCTTGTCGCACTGACCCTGATGATTGCCGAGAGCCACACCGACGAGATGGACACGATGGTCAAGGTCGTCGTCAGCCTGATTAACCGGAAAAATTAACCCGGCGAGCTGTCCCCTGAAGGAGTTCCCGGAAAGATTTCGAGAAACCTCCGCGCTCCAAAAATGGCTGCAATTCAGTCCGGTTTCATTACCCGCCAGGTAGTCTTAAGTTTCCGCAACACTGCATCTGACCCCATCAATATCGTAAAGCGTTGAAAACCCCTGTGACAGAGGAAGCGAGATGGCGGCCATACTTGAGCAAAATATCCATCAAGGATGGACTTTGCAAAATCATTGTTCATATCCCGCATTTTTAATCATTTCCAATGCCTTCTCGTGCTTGGCATTTATGCGTTTTAGCTCTTTGATCTTGGCCGCATCGTTTGATGCGACGGCTGCTTCATAAGACACTTTGCCCCGCTGCAGATTGTGGTGAAGGTCATTGAGTTTGACATGGATTGCGGTGACATTGCCGGAAGCGATGATATTTTCCACGTACTCGAAATATCCCACTTTTTCCTTGTCATGAGACAAAAGCGCCAATGCTGCAATCACCTCATCTTCAACACCTTTGTTCTTCAAATCCTCAAGCGTCATCGAGGAATCCTCCACAACGTCATGCAGGAACCCAGCCTTGATCTCAGCATCAGAGTTCCCCATAAGTCCGACTGCAAGCGGATGCAGAATCGCTGGATTACCATCCAGGTCTTCCTGCCAGGCGTGCGCTTCAAGCGCAATTTTCAATGTTTCTTCAATTTTTGTCATAACAGTAACTATATGAGCTGCCATAAATGGACTG